>ODAI013096754.1_pt1 | contig 41479 bp, 37 predicted proteins | sample 1539321 | NCBI WGS metagenome assembly ODAI01 (sample SAMN02144231, study PRJEB22623) | gut metagenome | biome: sheep rumen | host: Ovis aries | place: New Zealand
AGTGAATGGCCGGAATATATAGCGTCACATTTGGACAGGGCGGCGGCTGTGATCGTCTTTATTACGGAAAATTCTGTCAACTCGTTCAACTGCCGCCGGGAAATCACCTTTGCCCAGGCGAGAAATAAATTTTTTATTTCGGTATTTTTGGAAAAAACAGAAGTTCCCCTTGGAATGGAACTGCAGCTGTCTGCCCAGCAGAGCGTGTTCCGGTATGATTATGCTTCGGACGAAGCTTTCGTGGACCGTATGCTCCGTACCCCTTTCCTGCAGCCCTGCATCAGGCATGAACGGGCGCAGGTCCGTAGAGAGGAACCGGCTGCGGAACAGATCCTTTTTAAAACCGGGACGGAGGAATTCTTCGGAACAGATGAAGGAGGTGCAGATACAGTTCTTCCTGCCGATACGGGTGCTGCCGCAGAAGCAGCGGACGCCTTTGAATCCAGCGGCAGTATGGGAGATTCCGGTCCGGCTCCGCAGGAGAAGGCAGATATTCCTCCCACTGGAAAGAGCGGCGGCGGGAAAAAGAAAAAGCCTGCGGTCATCCTGATCGCGGCCGTTCTGGTCCTGCTGCTTGCTGCAGGCGTCTACGGCTATATACAGCTGGGCACAGGAAGCGGCAGCTATGTGGATTCCGGCGAGCCGGACAGTCTGGGCAGTCTGAGAGGTGTCAAATCATCCCTTACGCTGAAGAACAAACATATGACGGCCGACATGGTCAGGCAGGTCAATAAAGTCCGGGATCTGAACTATATATCATTTACAGACTGTGAATTTGAAGAGGGAGCCCTGAATGAGCTACACATGTCTCCGAAGGATACCAGTGTGACCATGCGGTTTTACAATTGCAGCGGTATGAAGGACTGTGATGCCCTGGGGAAACAGGGAGATATCTATGACCTGGATATTGTAAGCTGTGATATTACGGATCAGGGCTTCCCGGATCTGTCGGATGTGAAAGTGAAAAACCTGACGGTTTTCAATTGTCCGGACCTCTCAAAGATTTCCGTGAATACGGAGACTTTGTATGCGATCGACCTGTCGGGCACCGGGATCAGCGATATAAGCTTTTTGAGCGGAGCGGAACAACTGCAGAGTATCAGTCTGGCATATACGAAGGTCACTGACCTGAGCCCGCTGCTTTCTCTGGAAAAGATCACAAGTCTGAATCTCTCGGGAATCAGGATGGATTCCTTTGACTTGAATCTGCAGAGCCTGGGACTGGAAACGATCTGCCTGCATGACTGCGGCCTTGCTTCCACAGGCGGACTGGGGGATTACACGAAGCTGGCGGAAGTGGACCTGGGCGGCAATCAGCTGACAGACGTGGGCTTCCTGGCTGATGTAACGTCGAATCTGACATATCTGGATCTCAGCGGTAATCCTGTACCGGCAGATCAATTGTCTTTCCTGAAAGACGCTGTAAACATGAAGACGCTGATCCTGGACCATATAGATCTTACCGGTCACCAGCTGGAATACGTACAGTATATGAAAGACCTGGAGAAGCTCTCCGCCAGAGACTGCGGGCTGACAGATATTTCCGGCATAGCCGGATGCAGCAGCCTGGATGAGATCCTGCTGAGCTTTAATATGATTCAGGATCTGCAGCCGGTTGCCGACATATCCGATCCGGATAATCCCATCTCTGTCCTGGATCTGGGGGCAAATGATATCCGGGATATTTCTGTTCTGCAGGAGACTTATTTCAATCTGGTACTGGTCGGGAATCCTCTTGAGAAATATGAAAGCAGTAAGTCCTTTAATACCAGTGTGCTTCTGATCGATTACTTTGACGGTCTGGAGAATTCATCGATGTCCACTTCCGGGGGCAATTACGGAACGGTTTCCATATGCGGATGTCCCAGAAACAGGCAGGAGGCGGTTTCGGACTCCCTGTACGATCCTGTATTTGAGTCAAGAGAAGAGCAGCTGACACGGATTCGCCAGACGATGAAAAATGTAAGCTATGACGGGTTTGAGGATAAGTTCCTTGCCATCCCGGAACCCTGACCGAAAAGGAATACAATAATCGAGACCAATACAGTCAATTTTGTCTTGATTATCCGACGCGGACGGTTGATGAAAAAGGGAATGGCGGACCTGCATACCGGAATAAAATCCGGCGGATCTACATTTGTTATCGGCGGGCCGCACATCCGGTACCGAAAATTCGTTATTTTTTAGTCTTTTCCCATATTTAGTTTTTGGAGATGAGGATACAAATGTGATAAAATCTGATAGGAAAGGTTGAAAAGGAATATCCCGTTTTGAAACGGGAGGAACCTGTGGAATCGCTACTGATCTGTAGATGGAGGTTTTTCAATGATCATGCACACATATGGCAGGGAAGGTGCTCCTGTCATCCTGATGCTCCAGCCAATGGGAATTTCCGCCGAGATGCTCTATAAAATACTTGGCTCGAAGTTCAAAGGTGATTATCATATCCTGATCCCGGATATGGGCGGTCACGGAGACGAGATCGGAGAATTTATTTCTGCCGATATTGAGGCGGAACACGCTCTGCTTTATTTAAAGGCAGCCGGCATTTCTGAAATTGCGCTCCTTTACGGCGCGTCGCTCGGCGCGGCGGTGGCTCTCAGAATGCTGGACGTTCCGGAGCTGAAGGTCAATAATATTTTTCTGGACAGCGCGCCGGTGGCCAGATTTGGATACGCCGTCCGTAAGGCCTTCGGGCCTGCTGTCAGGATGCAGAGAGCTGTCTATATGAAGAATGATGTGAAAATGAAACGTCAGGTCGAAGCCCGGTGGGGCAAGGAACTCGGCGATCATATCAGCAGGAACTTCGAGGCGTTTTCCAAAAAGACTCTTACCAACATGGTCAATTCCTGCGCGCAGGGAAATATGCCCTCTATTCCTCAAGAGCAGCAGAGGCATACCTTTATGGAGTGGGGCGAGAATGATGTCTTTGCCCGTATAAGTCCCAAAGTGGTCAGTTACCTGTATCCGGATGTGAACATCTGTGTACGCCCCGGTTATCAGTACTGCGAGTTCATGGTCAAATACACGGACAGGTATGTGGCTTTTCTTGATAAGATTGCTTCAGGCAAATTTGAATACAGAGAAAAGAGAGGGGAAAGCGCGCAGCTGAAGAGCTCCCCCTGCCCGGCGGGCTGATGATCAGGCATGAAAGATAATTTCCGGGCTTTTCCGTCCGGAAGCTGAGGAGGGCAGACAGAATGCAGGATACAGTTCCGGTATCATCGATCGTATGCATGGCAGTTTCCTGTCTGCTGGGATTTATGATCCCGATCGTGCTGCTGGTCTATTTATTGAAGAAAAAGAAGGCGGATCTGATACCGTTCCTGACCGGTCTGTCGGTCATGCTGATATTTGCCCTGATCCTGGAATCCGTCGTCCATACAGTAGTCTTTAAAACCGCATTCGGGGAAACGATCTACAGAACGCCATGGATGTATGCCCTGTACGGCGGACTGATGGCAGGCCTGTTTGAAGAGACCGGCCGCCTGACCGCTTACCGCACGGTCCTTCGCAAATATATGGGCAGGAACATCAACGCGGTCATGTATGGAGCGGGACATGGCGGTCTTGAAGCGGCGGTGATCCTCGGCATGACGATGATCAACAACCTGACCTGGTCCTTTATGATCAACAGCGGCAGGACGGAAGCCCTGACAGGGGCTTATACAGGAGAAGTACTGGAACAGATCCGGGCTTCGATCCGGGGGCTTGTGACAACGCCGTCCTGGCACTATCTGCTGGCCGGCCTGGAGCGGATCCTGGCTGTGATCCTGCAGATCGTCCTGTCGGTCCTGGTCTGGTTCGCTGTTAAGAATAAGAAGCGGGGATATCTGTTCCCTGCCGCGATTCTGATCCATATGGCGGTGGACGCGGGAGCGGTCCTTCTGATGCAGACAGGCATTCCTCTGCCCGCCGTGGAAGCCGCGATCGCCCTGATGACCCTGGCGGCGGCTCTTTTCGCACGAAGTATCTACCGGTCGGAAGAAGCAGCCGGACGGTCAGAATAAAGAAGTAAAGATAAAACTGTCAGGATATAACAATTATAATAATCAGAATCAAAACGTCCGGCAGCCGGCCTGTACTTTACAGGCGCGGCGCCGGACATTTTTAGTGGAATAATATTGCTGCGGCCGGGACGAAACAGGGGAAAAACCGCTTTACATATCAAAGAACCGGGATTAGAATGGGTTTTGTTGCAAAGATAATTGTTTCATAATAAGGAAAACGAGGCAGTTTTATGAATGTTTTTCTTTCTATTTCCGTCGCTTTGTTCGCGGGTCTGATGTTCACCCGTATATTTAAATTGCTGGGAGCTAATTTCCCGGATGTTACCGCCTTTCTGATCGCGGGACTTCTGATCGGTCCGTATGGTCTGGGCAGAGCGGGCATTGAAGGCCTGGGATTTGTCTCTTACGAGGCAGTGCAGGATGTCGGCGTCGTCAACACAGCGGCCCTTGGTTTTATCGCCTTCTCGATCGGCAGTGAGTTCCGTCTCTCCGCTCTGAAAAAGACCGGTAAAGAGGCAACGGTCATCGGTATCATACAGGCAGTTACGGCTTCCCTGCTGGTCGACGCGGCCCTGATCGGACTGCATTTTGTCCTGGGCGATGAGGTGCTTCCTCTGGAGGCGGCCATTACCCTGGGCGCCATCGCTTCCGCCACGGCTCCCGCGGCGACCCTGATGGTCGTCCGCCAGTATAAGGCGGACGGTCCCCTGACCAGGCTGTTGCTGCCCATCGTGGCCCTGGATGACGCGGTAGGCCTGATCGTCTTCTCGGTTTCTTTCGGAATCGCCATGGCCATGAAGGGCGGCGTCCTGGATATTTTTTCTATTGTGGTCAATCCGGCCCTGGAGATCGTTTTCTCACTGCTGCTGGGCGGTATACTGGGCTTTATCATGACCCAGCTGGAGAAACTGTTCTACTCCAATACCAACCGTCTTTCCATGACCATTACTTTCGTGTTCCTGACCATTGCCCTTTCTTATCTGGAGATACCTGTCGGCAGAGCAACGATCAGCTTTTCTTCCCTGCTGGTCTGCATGATGCTGGGCACCGTGTTCTGCAATACCAGCGAGTTCTCCGAAGATATCATGAACCGGGCGGATAAATGGACCGCTCCCCTGAACGCGGCCTTCTTTGTACTGAGCGGCGCGGAGCTGGAGCTGGGCGTCTTTACCCATATTGAGTATGTAATGATCGGTCTTGTCTATATCCTGTTCCGTTCTTTCGGCAAATACATCGGCGCAAGAGTCTCCAGTACGGCCATGGGCTGCAGTAAGGATATACAGAGATATCTGGGCATCACCCTGCTGCCGCAGGCCGGGGTCGCCCTGGGCATGTGCAATCAGGCCATGGCCCTGGGAGGAGCGGAAGGTTCCCTCATCCGCAATGTCACCCTGTTCGGCGTCCTGATTTACGAGCTGGCAGGCCCCCTGATGACGCGGGAGGCCCTGACCAAAGCGGGCGAGATCAAAGTCAAGCCCTCCAGCAAGCAGGACAGGAACCGGTTCCGTACCGAAAAGGCCTGAACACCGCTTTCCGTGGCAGTCCGGCGCTGCTGCAGTCTGTTATGACCGCAGCGGTGCCGGATTTTTTTTGCTGCCGCAGAATAAAGAAAAAGGGAAAGGGGCTGAAAGAAGGCAAAAAAAAAGAACCATACATAAGGTATGGTCCTTTGGTCTGCTGCGATCATTAAGCACGCTCAACTTTGCCGGATCTCAGGCATCTGGTGCATACATGCATCTTTCTGTTCGCGCCGTTTACTTTAACGGTGACTCTCTGAACATTAGAATTCCAGATTCTGTTGGATCTTCTATGAGAATGGCTGACGTTGTTGCCGAAATGAGCGCCCTTGCCACAGATATCACATTTAGCCATCTTAACACCTCCTAACACGTGGATTCAGGTAAACAACATTAGTATATTAACAGAGTTATTCTGTAAATGCAAGCTAAATTTTCTATTTTCTTTTTGGGACAAACAGAGTATAATTTAATGGAATGTCATACTTTGAAAGGAGTATTTTCTATGAAATCATCCAGCATGAATACTCATATCGGCAACATTTCCATTGACAGTGAAGTCATCGCCCAGTATGCAGGCAGCGTTGCCTATGAGTGCTTCGGGATCGTAGGTATGGCCGGTGTCAATATGAAAGAGGGTATTGCCACACTGCTTAAGAAGGAGACCATGACCAGGGGCATTACAGTAAATATGACCTCCAGGAACCTTCTGGTCATTGATTTCCACGTGATCGTTTCCTACGGTGTCAGTATCCCTGCAGTATGCGACAATCTGATGCAGAGCGTCAAATACAGGGTAGAGGAATTCACCGGGATCGAAGTTGAAAAGATTAATATTTTTGTGGAGGGCGTCAGACTGATCGACTGATACCGCTACGAATATTGAAAGCAGGAGGATTAAGCAGTGAGCAAGACTGCCATTGATGCAAAAATACTGACGAAAATGTTTCTTGCAGGCGCGAAGGAACTGGACGCCAACAAGGACTATATTAATGAACTGAATGTATTCCCCGTACCGGACGGCGATACCGGCACCAACATGTCCCTGACCATTATGTCAGCGGTCAAGGAGGTCATGGATCTCGGGGATTCCGACAACATGAAGGATATCTGCAAGGCGATGTCCTCCGGTTCCCTGCGCGGCGCGCGCGGCAACTCCGGCGTCATCCTGTCCCAGCTGATCCGTGGCTTCGGAAAGGTCGCCAGGGGCGAAGCGGAACTGGATGTTCCGATCCTGGCCAATGCCTTTGACCGTGCTGCCGAGACGGCTTATAAAGCTGTCATGAAGCCCAAGGAAGGTACGATCCTGACAGTAGCCAGGGCGGCGTCCAACAAATCCCGCCAGCTGGCGGACGAGGGCGTTACGGATCTGGAGACCTATTTCAGCCAGATCGTGGAGGCGGCCAGGGAAGCGCTGGCGTCCACACCGGACCTGCTGCCTGTGCTCAAGCAGGCCGGCGTTGTAGATTCCGGCGGCCAGGGCCTTTTATGTGTCCTGAGCGGCGCTTATGACGCCTATATGGGCAAGGAGATCGATTACGCGGCTCTGTTCGGCCAGGAAGAGGCGGCCGCGGAGGAAGAGGCGGAAGAGGAAGTCCCTGCTTATATTTATAAGGAAAAGTTCACCATCCATCTTTCCAGAAAGAACGCTTCCAAGATCGAGAATTCTCTCGTGGAATTCATCAACTCCGTAGGCGACGGTATCGTATGCACACTGGGCAGCGACAGGGTCAAAGTCAGCGTGCAGACCAATGATCCCGGTATGATCCTGCAGAAGGCCCTTTCTTATGGTGATGTTTCCGGCGTGAAGATCGAGAACGTCATGATGGACGGCAAAGGGGACGCGGAGGAAAAGGAAGAGACGGCGTATACAGAAGTGGCTTCCGAAAAAATGGCAGCCGGAAAGACGCCGGAAGCGGAGCCTGTGAAAGATCCGGTTCCGGAAGAGATGCCCCATAAGGATGTCGGTTTTATCACCGTTGCTGTCGGCGAAGGCATTGCCGAGATCTTCCGTGGCCTGGGCGTAGATTTTATCATCTCCGGCGGCCAGACCATGAACCCCAGTACGGATGATGTCCTGAAGGCCATTGATCAGGTCAACGCGGATACCATTTATATCCTTCCTAATAATAAGAACATCATTATGGCGGCCAACCAGGCGGCAAGCCTGACAGAGGATAAGAAGATCGTTGTCATCCCGACAAAGACCATCCCCCAGGGCATTACGGCTGTGATCAATTATATGCCCGATATGGATACGGACGCCAATGCCGAGAATATGACGGCGGAGATCGCCAACGTCAGTACGGCGGAGATTACCTACGCGGTCCGCGATACCATGATCGACGACATCGAGATCCATGAAGGCGACTTCATGGGCATCGGCGACGCGGGCATTGTATATGCCGGCAAAGACATCACAGAGACTGTCATGGAGACCATGAAGAAGATCGTGACAGAGTCGACCGAGATCATCAGTATCTATTACGGTGCCGAGGTCGCGGAGGAAGATGCCTCCGCCCTCAGGGACCAGATCTCGGAAACCTTCCCGGATTGTGATGTGGAGCTGCAGTCCGGCGGCCAGCCTGTTTATTACTATATACTTTCGGCAGAATAACTATGGATTTTCGGAAAGGAGGACGGCGTCCTCCTTTCTTTATTTTATATTTACCGCATTTTATATTTACCGCCTATGAACAAAAATACACCTGTTACAGATCTGAAGGGGATCGGGCCGAAAACAGCGGACCTGTTCCATGCCCGGGGCGTATATACGGCCGGAGATCTGCTGACATATTATCCTGTCCATTACGAGGCCTTCGATCCGCCTGTCAGGCCTGCGGACGCCCTGCCCGGACAGACCGTGACCCTTGCCCTGACCATCAGCGGCAGGCCGGTCAGGGCCGGCAGCGGCGCCCGCAGGATCGTCCATATCAAAGCCGCCGGGGAGGGGACCGGGGTCCGCCTGACCTGGTTCAATATGCCCTATATCGGGAATTCCCTGCCTGTAGGCAGCCGCCATTATTTTCGCGGCAGGCTGGGACGGACCGGGGCCGGCCTTCTCTATATGGAACAGCCCGCCGTCTACACGCCCGCCGCCTATGCCGGGATCCAGGGGACCATGCAGCCCCGCTATTCCCTGACCAAAGGCCTCAAGAACAATCAGGTCAGGAAGGCGGTGGCCCAGGTCCTGGAGGAGTACGCTTATCCGGCAGATTATATCCCGGAGGAGGACCGGGCCCTTCTGGGCCTGACAGGGCTCCGGCAGGCGTACCGGCAGATCCATTTCCCCATGAATATGAAAGAACTGGCGGAAGCCAGAAGACGCCTGATCTTTGATGAATTTTTCGAGTTCATCCTGTCGGTCCGCCGTCAGAAGGAGGCCGGGGAGGAACTGGTCAATACCAGGCCCATGGAGGACCGCCCGGAAGTGGAGGCCTTCGCGGAGCGCCTGCCCTTTGCCCTGACGGAGGGACAGAGACAGGCCTGGAGGGAGATCCGCCGGGATCTGACAGGTCCCCGGCTCATGAACCGCCTGCTGCAGGGCGATGTGGGTTCCGGCAAGACGATCCTGGCATTTCTGGCCCTGTATCTGTGCGCGGCCAATGGCCGGCAGGGCGCCCTGATGGCCCCTACCGAGGTTCTGGCCGGTCAGCATATGAAATCACTGACAGAGCTGATCGGACGGTATGATCTGCCGCTTCATCCTGTCCTGCTGACGGGCTCTCTGACAGCCGCCCGGAGGCGGGATATCTATGAAAGGATCCGTCTGGGGATGGCGGATATCATTATAGGGACCCATGCCCTGATCCAGGATGCTGTAGAATATAAGGATCTGGGCCTTGTCATCACCGACGAGCAGCATCGGTTCGGCGTCCGTCAGCGGGAGAACCTGGCCGGCCGCGGGGACAGCATCGGCGTTCTGGTCATGAGCGCGACCCCTATTCCCAGAACTTTGGCCATCATCCTGTACGGGGATCTGCAGGTCTCCGAACTGCGGGAGCTCCCCGCAGGGCGTCTGCCCATCAAGAACCTTGCCATGCCCCAGGCAGGCAGGGGAAAAGCCCTGCGTTTTATCCTGGGGCAGATCGCGGCAGGACGTCAGGCGTATATTATCTGCCCGGCCGTGGAAGAAGGCATGATGGAGGAACTGGAGAATGTCACGGATTATACCGAAAAGCTCCGGGGAGCCCTTCCCGCCGGGATCCGGATCGCCAGTCTGCACGGCAGGATGCGTCCGGCGGAAAAGGACGCGGTCATGGAAGCCTTCGCGGCCCGCGAAGCAGACATCCTGGTCTCTACGACCGTAGTGGAAGTCGGTATCAATGTACCCAACGCCACGGTCATGATGGTGGAGAACGCCGAACGCTTCGGCCTGTCCCAGCTGCACCAGCTGCGGGGCCGGGTCGGCAGGGGAAAGGATCAGTCCTACTGCATCTTTTTATATGCCGGGGATGGGGAGAAGCCCGAGAGGCTGCAGGTCCTGGAAAAGAACAACGACGGATTTAAGATCGCCGAGGAGGATTTAAAGCTCCGGGGCCCGGGTGATATATTCGGGACCCGGCAGAGCGGGGAGATGGGATTTGTCATGGCGGACATTTATCATGACGCCGGTGTGATGAAAGAAGCGGCCGCTTATGTGGATACGGTTCTTGCCCGGGATCCTGACTTTGCTCTGACCTTGACAAAATCGGTTGACTTTCGTTCTATCTGAAAGTATGATATCAACGAGTTACGTCATTTTTCGAAGGAGTCTATTGCTGATGAGAAAAGTAGGAATAATCACCGACAGCAACAGCGGCGTCAAGCCTGATCAGGCACGGGATATGGGAATTTCCGTAGTCCCCATGCCTTTTATAATAGGAGAAGAGACTTACTATGAGGAGATCAGCCTGACCCGGAAAGAATTCTTTCAGCGCATGGAAGAGGGCCAGAAGATCGTGACCAGCCAGCCGGCCCCGGGTGAAGTGATGAAGATCTGGGACAAAGCCCTGGAAAAATACGACCAGGTCGTCTATATCCCCATGAGCAGCGGTCTGTCCGGCTCCTGTCAGACAGCCATCATGCTGGCGGACGATTATGACGGCAAAGTCGAGGTCGTGAATAACCAGAGGATCTCCGTGACCATGAAGGCTTCCATAGAGGACGCCATTGCCATGGCGGAAAAGGGCATGGACGCTGCCACGATCCGGAAACGGCTGGAAGCTGTCAGATTCGATTCCAGTATCTATATCATGCTGGACACCCTGGAATATCTGAAACGGGGCGGCAGGATCACCCCTGCGGCCGCTGCCATCGGTACCCTGCTCCGGCTCAAACCGGTCCTGCAGATCAAGGGCGAACGCCTGGACGCTTTCTCCAAGGCCAGGACCCTCAACCAGGGCAAGATGACCATGATCAACGCCATGAAGAATGATATCTGCGAGCTCTATGGCGGCGTCGACACGGAGACCTGCAAGCTTTACGCGGTCCACGCCTCCTGTCCGGAGCCTTTCCGCGTATGGGCGGATGAAGTCGCGAAGGCCTTCCCTGCCTTCCGCGTCCAGGAGGACGAACTGTCCCTGAGTGTATGCACCCATATCGGGCCCGGCGCCCTGGCCATCGCCTGCTCCAAAAAGATGGAGATCTGAGGCCTGTCCCGGGACGGTCCGAATGGATTCCGGAAGCGCGTTTTACGCCGTTTCCGATCAATAACACGAAAAGTGATTCTTGAAAATCAGGGGCCATCCCTGATTTTTCAATTTTGGATTTTACATTTTGTATTGGAATTTGTATCTGAGATTCTGGATCTGAAAGATACAGCTATGAATGAGGTAATGCATCTATGCCAAATAAGAAGGAACAGAATACCGCTGTGAATACCCGGGGGGCGGCGGGCAGCAGTGCCCCTGCAGGCGCAGACCCATATGACGCCGGCAGCATCCGGGTACTGGAAGGACTGGAAGCGGTCAGGACCAGGCCGGGTATGTATATCGGCTCTGTATCTACCAGAGGACTGAACCACCTGATCTATGAGATCGTCGATAACTCGGTGGACGAACACCTGGCGGGTTTCTGCGATACGATCACCGTTACACTGGAAGCGGACGGTTCCTGTACTGTATCAGACAACGGCCGCGGTATCCCTGTCGGCATGCATGAACTGGGCGTCAGCGCCGAGCGCGTCGTATTCACGACCCTCCATGCCGGCGGTAAATTCGATAACAATGCCTATAAGACCAGCGGCGGCCTGCACGGCGTGGGTTCCTCGGTCGTCAACGCCCTGTCCGAGCGCCTGACCGTCCAGGTCACGCAGGGCGGCCTGATCTATGAGGATTCCTATGAAAGAGGCATTCCGGTCACGGAGCTGCAGGACGGCCTGCTGCCGGTCGTGGGGAAGATCCGGGGCAAAGAGACCGGGACCAGGATCAATTTCCTGCCCGATCCCGAGATCTTCGAAAAGACCCGTTTCCGGGAGGAGGATGTCAAGAGCCGCCTGCACGAGACAGCCTATCTGAATCCGGCCCTGACCATTATTTATGAGGACAAACGGCCGGAGTCCGCGGAGGCCCTGACCTTCCATGAACCCGACGGCATCATCGGCTTCATCCGTCAGATGAATAAATCCAAGGAAGCGGTCACGGATATTATCTCTTTCCAGGGAGAATCGGAAGGGATCACGGTGGAATGCGCCTTCCAGTATGTCAATGAATACCACGAGAATGTCCTGGGCTTCTGCAACAATATCTACAATACGGAAGGCGGCACGCATCTGACCGGATTCAAAGCCACCTTTACCCAGATCCTGAACAGCTACGCCCGTCAGCTGGGCAGCCTCAAGGAGAAGGACAGCAATTTTACCGGGGCGGATATCCGTAACGGTATGACGGCCGTCGTTTCCATCAAGCATCCGGATCCCCGTTTCGAGGGACAGACCAAGACCAAGCTGGATAATCCCGACGCGGCCAAAGCAGTCAGCGCGGTGACCGGTGAGGAGATCGTCCGCTTCTTTGACCGGAACCTGGATGTTCTGCGCACCGTGATCGGCTGCGCGGAAAAAGCGGCCAAGATCCGCAAGGCGGAAGAAAAGACCAAGACCAATATCCTGACAAAGCAGAAGTTCTCCTTTGATTCCAACGGCAAACTGGCCAACTGCACCAGCCGGGACGCTTCCAAATGCGAGATCTTTATCGTCGAGGGTGATTCCGCAGGCGGTTCCGCCAAGATGGCCAGGAACCGTATGTACCAAGCCATTCTGCCCATCCGCGGCAAGATCCTCAATGTGGAGAAAGCCAGTATCGACAAGATCCTGGCCAACGCCGAGATCAAGACCATGATCAACGCCTTCGGCTGCGGTTTTTCCGAAGGCTACGGCAATGATTTTGATATTTCCAAACTGCGCTATGACAAGATCGTGATCATGGCCGACGCCGACGTGGACGGCGCCCATATCTCCACCCTGCTGCTGACCCTGTTCTACAGGTTCATGCCGGAGCTGATCTATGAGGGTCATGTCTATGTGGCCATGCCGCCCCTGTACAAAGTCATTCCGAAGAAGGGGCCGGAGGAATATCTGTATGATGACTATGCCCTGACCAGATACCGCAGGACCCATAAGGGGGATTTCACCCTGCAGCGTTATAAGGGCCTTGGTGAGATGGACGCGGAACAGCTGTGGGAGACCACCCTGGATCCCGACCGGCGTATGATGCGGCAGGTCCAGATCGAGGACGCCATTGCCGCTTCTTCCATGACCGAGCTGCTGATGGGATCTGAGGTCCCGCCCCGGAGAACTTTTATTCACGATCACGCAAACGATGCAGAATTGGATGTATAAATGGCTAAGAAAGACAAAGACAAGAAACAGCCTGTCCGTCCGGTGATCCCCGAAGAGGACAGGATCATAAAATCAGAATATTCCGAACTCATGCAGAAGTCCTACATCGACTATGCCATGAGCGTTATTGTGGCCAGGGCCCTGCCGGATATCCGGGACGGTCTTAAGCCGGTCCAGAGAAGGACGCTTTATTCCATGAATGAGCTGGGCATCCGGTCCGACAGGCCCCACAGGAAATCGGCCAGGATCGTCGGCGACACCATGGGTAAATACCATCCCCACGGTGACAGCTCTATTTATGACGCCCTGGTCGTGATGGCCCAGGATTTCAAAAAGGAACTGCCCCTGATCGACGGTCACGGCAACTTTGGCAATATTGAAGGCGACGGCGCGGCTGCCATGCGTTATACCGAAGCCAGGCTGGAAAAGATCACCGAGGAAGCTTTTCTGGCGGACCTGGACAGGGACGTAGTGGATTTCGTTCCCAACTTTGATGAGACCGAGAAGGAGCCTTCCGTCCTGCCGGTCCGGATTCCCAATTTCCTGATCAACGGTTCGGAAGGCATCGCGGTCGGTATGGCCACCAATACGCCGCCCCATAACCTGGCGGAGGCCATTGACGCCCAGATCGCCTATCTGCGCAATCCCGGCATCAGCACAGAGGGACTGATGAAATATATCAAGGGACCTGATTTTCCCACAGGCGGCATTGTGGTCAATGAGCAGGACCTGCCGGAGATCTACCGGACCGGTCAGGGCAGGATCCGGCTCAGGGGACGGGTCGAAGTGGAAAAAGGCAAATCCGGCCATATCAATCTGGTCGTGACCGAGATTCCCTATACCATGGTGGGCGCCGGCATCGGGAAGTTCCTGTCGGATGTGGCGGCCCTTTCGGAGAACAAGCTGACCAATGATATTATTGATATCACCAACCAGTCCTCCAAGGAAGGAATCCGCATTGTCATTGAGCTGCGCAAAGATACGGACGTAGAGAATTTCAAGAACATGCTCTACAAAAAGACCCGTCTGGAGGATACCTTCGGGGTCAACATGCTGGCCATCGTGGACGGACGTCCCGAGACCCTGGGCCTGAAGGAGATCCTGCAGGCCGGGGCGGATTTCCAGTATGAGATCACAAGGCGCAAATATACCAATCTGCTGGAAAAGGAACAGCACAAAAAGGAGATCCAGGAAGGCCTGATCCGGGCCGTGGATGTCATTGACCTGATCATTGAGATCCTGCGGGGATCCAAAGACCGCAATATGGCCAAACGATGCCTGGTCACCGGAGACACGGCGGGCATCCGTTTCCGTTATAAGGAATCGGAGATCATGGCCTCCCAGCTGCAGTTCACCGAGGCTCAGGCCAACGCCATTCTGGAGATGCGCCTGTACAAGCTGATCGGCCTGGAGCTGGAAGCCCTGATCAAAGAGCATGAACAGACCCTGGCCAATATCTACAGTTACGAGGATATCCTGGAGCGCCATGAGTCCATGACCAATGTCATTAAAAAGGACCTGGAAGCCATGAAGAAAAAGTATGGCAGGCCCAGAAGGACCGAAATCACTACTGCGGAAGAGGCCGTCTTTACAGTCGGTACCGCGGAGAAGGAGAGAGACCTGCTCTTTGTCATGGACCGTTTCGGCTACGCCAAGACAATGGATCCTGCCGCGGGAGAGCGGAATAAAGAGGCCGTTGAGGAGGCCTACCGCTTCCACTTTATCTGCCGGTCCACCGGCAGAGTCTGCCTGTTCACCGCGGACGGCCAGATGCATACCATCAAGGTGCAGGATCTGCCGGCCGGAAGGCTCCGGGACAAAGGCGTTCCGGTCGACAATGTCAGCAACTTTGATTCGACAAAGGAGACCGTGGTCCAGGCCCTGTCCATTGAAACTGTATGCAGTTCCATGCTGCTCTTCGCCACAGAAAGCGGCCTGATCAAATCGGTAGAAGGCGCCTCCTTCGAATCATCCAGGCGGACCGTCGCGGCGACCAAACTGAGCGAAGGAGACCTGGTCCTCTTCGTCGCGCCCCTGCCGGATCAGGGTTCCGTCGTCCTCCAGTCCAAAGCCGGGTATTTCCTGCGTTTCCCTGTCGGGCAGGTGCCTGAAAAGAAAAAGGCGGCCCTGGGCGTGCGCGGCATGAAGATGGGCGCCCGAGATTCCCTGGCCGCGGTCCATCTCCTGGCGGAAGGAGAGTCCAAAGTCCTGACCGAAGGAGAGAAATCGGTCGACCTGGGCAGGCTCCGCATGTCCTCCAGAGACGGAAAAAGTGTAAAACGTCTGTAATTTTTGTTTATTATTTCACAAAGGCATGCTATACTATCGAATTGTGAATTGCGGACCGCTTTTTCGTAAACGCCAAAGCGCGCAATGAAATGGTATGTAATAAAAGACAATTTATTTAAAGATAAAGAAGGATAAAGAGAGTAAGATATGAGAGTAATCGCGGGAAGCGCCAGGCGTATGCGGCTGGTCACCCCCCAGGGCCTGGATACCAGGCCCACCCAGGATATCATTAAAGAGACCCTCTTTAATATGATCCAGTTCGATCTGCCGGGGTCGGTTTTCGTCGATATCTGTGCCGGCAGCGGCCAGATGGGCATCGAAGCCATCAGCCGGGGGGCAAAAAAGGCTTATTTCATTGAGAAGGGCAGAGAGGCTGTCAGCTGCATCCAGAAGAACCTTCATACTGTTAAATTTGAGGACCAGGCGGTCGTACTGCGCCAGGATGTGCTGAGCGCTCTGCGCCATATCCACGAAAAACAGGTGGATTTTATTTATATGGATCCCCCTTACGGAACAGAACTGGCCCTGGATACGCTGGAAGCTCTGGGAAGGTGTTCTTTTGTAACAGAGGATACTGTTATCATGCTGGAGACGTCGCTGGACAGCGACATCAGCGGACTGGAAGATTTCGGTCTTGAGATCTGCAGGGAAAAAGATTACAGGACCAACAGGCACCTGTTCATCCGGAAAATCAGGGAGATATTATAAGATATGAAAAGAGCGATTTATCCCGGCAGTTTTGATCCGGTCACTTTTGGACATATGGATATTATCAAAAGGGCCGCGATCATGTTCGATGAAGTGGTCGTTGCCGTGCTGGACAATAAAGCAAAAACTTCATTGTTTTCGGTAGAAGAACGTGTTAAAATGTTACAGAAAGTCACGGAAGACGTCCCCAATGTCAGAGTGGACTCTTTTTATGGACTTCTGATCAACTATGCCGCCCGGGAAAATATCCATGTGGCGATCCGTGGTCTTCGGGCCGTGACGGATTTTGAATACGAGCTGCAGATCGCCCAGACCAATAAGCTGCTCTCGAAGGGCAGTCTTGATACGGTCTTCCTTACTACAGATCTGAAGTATGCGTATTTGAGCTCTTCCGGTGTCAAGGAGATCGCTTATTTTGACGGAGATATCTCGGAATGTGTCCCTCCTTATGTAGAGGAGAAGGTGCTGGAGAAATACCGGGAACTCCGGATGAATCAAAAAAACAGATAAAAGAAGCCCTGCAGGGCGATGGGCCTGTTTCCTGCCTTCAGCTACATAGGGAGCTGAATCGTCCTTTTCTGCCGGCCGGCAGCGGGCGTTTCAATTCATATTTTTGAAGAGGAGAAAGAAACCATGAGCAGTAAGATTGAGCAGCAGATCGATGCAATTGAAGAATATATCGGGGATTGTAAATACGCAACTTTTTCAAAGACAAATATCATCGTAGATAAGGATGAGATGCTGGACCTCCTGGACGAGCTGCGTGAGAGGACGCCGGAAGAGATCAAGCATTATCAGAGAATCATCAATAATAAGGAAGCCATCCTCAATGACGCCCGCAAAAAGGCCGAGGAAATGATCAACGAGGCTACCGTACAGACCAATGAACTGGTCAGCGAGCACGAGATCATGCAGCAGGCTTACGCGCAGGCCAATGAGATCGTCAGGCTGGCCACCCAGCAGGCCCAGGAGATTCTGGACAAGGCTGTAACGGAAGCAAATGCCTACCGGATCTCCGCTTCCCAGTACATGGATGATATGCTTGGTTCCCTGGAAGAAGATACGACCCAGTCTCTGGAAAACCTGACTTCCATTTTCGGAAACCTGCATACGACCCTGCGGGATTATGTGGAGACCATCCGCCGCAACCGCGCGGAGCTGCTTCCTCAGAATGAAGAAGCCTCTGCCGCCAGCAATGACGCGGACGGCTCTGAGGATTATGTCAATACAGACATGATGAGAGACTAAGTTGATTGCAGGGCACCTTCCTTTTGCGGGAGGTGCCTTTTTTTAATGCTGGGCCGGGGAGGAGACGGTTTGGGGATGAAGATCACAAAGGACAAATACAAGGCAATTATATTTGATGTGGACGGATCCCTGGTGGATTCCATGTGGATCTGGGGGGCCATCGACCGGGAATATCTGGCGGCGCACGGCTTTGAAGTACCAGATGGCCTGCAGATGGAGATCGGAGGCTTATCCATGAAGGAGACAGCCGTCTACTTTCAGGAACGTTTTGGTATCAGGGATACACAGGAAAAAATGATGTCGGACTGGAATGACATGGCCTATGAGAAATACAGGACCAGCGTGCCCCTGAAGCCCGGCGCGGAAAAGCTCCTGCGTTTTTGTAAGGAAAATGATATCCAGTGCGGCATCGCCACCAGCAATTCCGAAGAACTGGCGGGGGTCCTGCTGGACCATCTGGGCATCCGGGAGTATTTCGGTCAGATCACAACGGGAAACCATGTCAGCAAAGGCAAACCGGATCCGGAGATCTATCTGCTGACAGCCGGACATCTGGGCGTCAGGCCGGAAGACTGTCTGGTCTTTGAAGACATCGTGCCCGGGATCCGGGCCGGGCTGGCGGCCGGCATGGAGGTCTGCGCGGTATGGGATGAGGCGGCAGCGGACCAGCAGGAACTCAAGGAATCCCTGTCCCATTATTCGATCCGCGATTTCCGGGATATTGTATATGCCTGACGGACCTGGAGGTGATTATGAAAAAAGGATATTTCGGCTATCTGAACAGAAAAAGGAAAACAGCGGCTGCCATAGCGGTCCTGCTGGTGGCCATGGTCATGATCGTCTATTTCGGCGCCCTGCGCCATTTCGGTACCAATAAGAATGTTTTTTCCCTGCTGGCGGCCCTGATGTGCCTGCCTGCCGGCAAGGCGGTCGTAGATGTTGTCATGTATGTCAGGGCAAAAGGATGCAGCGACGCTGCCGGCGCGCTGATCGAAATGCGGACGGCGGATCTGACCGCGGCTTATGATCTTTATCTGACCAGCTATAACAATAACTATCAGATCAGCCATCTGGCCATTGCCAACAAATCCATCTGCGCGCTGACGGAATCAGACAGCTGCGACTGCCGGGAAGGGGAGGCCCATATCCGCAGAATGCTGCAGGATAACGGCTTTCAGGATTATACGGTCAAAATATTCCGTGACAGGAGCAAATATCTGGACCGTCTTGATGAAATGAACCGGGCGGCCGGCGGCAAAAAGCATAAAAGGGATGAAGAAGTCCTGCAGCTCTTTTACCAGATTTCTATCTGACCCGGTGCTGCGGGCAGATCATCCACAGGATTCTGTGGGGCAGGAGCATATATGCAGAAACTGACAGTAAATGAAAAGGAAGAAGGACAGCGCCTGGACAAATACCTGAAGAGGAAACTGCCGGAAGCGCCCATGTCATTTTTCTATAAGATGCTTCGCAAAAAGAATATCACCCTCAACGGAAAAAAAGCGGACGGCAGGGAGGCTGTACAGGCCGGAGATCTGGTGACGCTTTTTCTTGCTGACGAGACCATTGAGAAATTCAGGGGAGAGACTGCTTCCAGCCCGGAAAGAGGGGAACAGATCAGGGCCCTGATTGCCGCCTCTGACAGGATCCGCGGGGTCACAGTCCTCTATGAGGATGAAAATGTCCTGATCTGTACCAAACCTTTCGGCGTACTTTCCCAGAAGGCCGGCCCGGAGGATCTGTCCATGAATGAATGGCTGGCAGGTTATCTGTTGAAAAAAAGCCCGGATCCGGCTGCCCTGCTGGATTCCTTCCGGGAATTCCGGCCTTCGGTCTGCAATCGTCTGGACCGCAATACCATGGGGCTGATCGTATGCGCGGTATCCCTGCCGGGCAGCAGGACCATGACGGAACTGATCCGGACCCGGAAACTGCGGAAATTTTACCAGATGGTCGTGGAAGGCCGCCTGACCGGCAGCGGTACGATCCGGGGCTGGCTGATTAAAGATCCTGTCTCGAATACGGTCCGTTTTTCCGACCGGAAGAGTCCGGAAGCGGTCTATGCGGAGACAGACTGGAAGAGCCTTTCGACCAATGGAAGCAGAAGCCTGATCGAGGCGGAGCTCCTGACCGGACGGTCCCATCAGCTGCGGGTCCAGTTCGCCTATATGGGACATCCGATCACGGGAGACCCCAAATACGGAACTGCGCAGGCGTCTGAAAAGAACCGGACAGACAGGAGGCGGCCGGCAGGATCCGGAAAACCTTTCCGGGGGCAGCTCCTTTGCAGCTGCCGTCTGGAGTTCCCGCCCATGGAAGGAGCGTTCGGACCTTTGTCCGAAAAAGTGATCACATGCAGCCTGCCGCCGGTCTTTGACCGGGCCATGCAGGCATAGCAGGAAGAGGAGAGCAGCATGGCGACCTGGTCATCCAGAGGACTCAGGGGTTCTGTCTTTGAAGACATGATCAACCGGACCAATGAAAAATACAAAGAGAACCATCTGGCGCTGATCCAGAAGATTCCCACCCCCATCACGCCGATCAAAATGGACAAGGAGACCCGGCATATCACCCTGGCTTATTTCAACCAGAAAAGTACGGTCGATTACATCGGCGTGGTACAGGGGATCCCGGTCTGCTTCGACGCCAAAGAATGCGCGGACAGCCGTTTCAGCCTGCAGAATATCCATCCTCATCAGGTGGAATTCATGCAGCAGTTCGAAGAACAGGACGGCATCGCCTTCTTCCTGATCAGCTATACAAAAGAAAATATCTACTATTATCTGCCCATGCGGGAGTTCCTGCCTTTCTGGGAGCGGGCACAGGCCGGAGGCCGCAAAAGTTTCCGTTTTGATGAGCTGGACAGGACCTGGATCCTGCCGGAAAAGGCCGGCATACTGGTCCCTTATCTGGAAATGATCAATAAAGACCTGTCAGAGCGGCGCTGACCATCAGCACGGGCACTGCGGCCGCGGAACAGGCGCTGCCGGCCCGGTTTGACAGAGCAGGGTTTTTTCTATATACTTTCTTAATCGGCGGTTCATCGGGATACCGCTTTACCACGATAAAGCGGCGTTTCGCCTCTGCCGGTATCCTGCATGGCCCGGTCTGCCGTAACGCCGGCGGATGTTACCGGACGCCGACTTCTATGGAATCGGTCCATATTCTTATATCTATACTCAGGAGACACTCTATGACAGATAAGAATGTAAACATTTACCAGGAGCTGCTGCATACCCCCGAAGGCGTACGCGATTATTATGGTGAGGAAAATGCCCGGAAACAGCATGTTTCCCAGGCAGTTTTACGCCGCATGCATCTTTTCGGATACCGGGATCTGCAGACGCCCACGTTTGAATTCTTTGATGTATTTTCAAGGGAGATCGGCACCACTCCTTCCAGAGATCTGTATAAATTTTTCGATAATGACGGCAATACACTCTGCCTGCGTTCGGATTTTACCCCTTCCGTAGCCAGGTGCGCCGCCAAGTATTTTATGGAAGAGAAGAGGCCCATCCGTTTCTGTTACCAGGGATCGGCCTTCAGCAATACGTCCAACCTCCAGGGCAAGCTCCGCGAATCCACCCAGATGGGCGTGGAGCTGATCAATGACCCTTCCGTATACGCGGACGCGGAGATGATCGCCCTGCTGATCGAGTGCCTGCAGCAGGCGGGCCTTTCCAGATTCCAGATTTCCATCGGCAATGTGGAGTATTTCAAAGGCGTCTGTCAGGCTTTCGATCTGGATCAGGAAACGGAAATTACCCTGCGGGATTATATTTCCGGTAAAAATTTCTTCGCAGCGGAAGATCTTTTAAAGAATCTGGGACTGAACAGGGAACAGAGGGATCAGTTCCTGCGGATCACGGACTTCATGGATGACAGGAAGGCCCTTGAAGCCGTCCGGGAAGTGACCGGCAATGAGAGGTCCAGAGACGCCATTACCAGGCTGATCGACCTCTGCGATGTAATAGAAGAGTACGGTTACGGCGGGTATATCAGTTTCGATCTGACGCTTCTTTCCAAATACCATTATTATACCGGTGTGATTTTTAAGGGATATACCTACGGGACCGGCGAGGCTGTCGCTACCGGCGGCAGATATGACAATCTGCTCCTGCATTTCGGCAAGGATGCGGCTGCGATCGGATTTATGATCCAGATCGACGCGGTCATGGAAGCGATCCAGAGGCAGAAGATCCACATTCCCCTGCCGGCCCGCGTCGTGGAGATCCGTTATACGCGGCAGGATTATCAGGAGAGCCTGAAAAAAGCCATCCAGCTGCGCCGGGAAGGGATCCGCTGTGTGCTGATCCCGGAAGATGACAAGGAAGGAAACTGAGAAGTATGGATGTGATAAATACAGTACCCGTGGAGGAAGTACCTGTGGGGACAGTAACTTCCGGTCCGCTGGACGACCGGAGGCCGGAAGACGAATATCTGACCATTGCCCTGACCAAAGGCCGTCTGGCCAGTCAGACCATGGAACTGCTGGGCAGGGCCGGTTTTTACTGTGAGGAACTTGGTGACAAAAAATCCAGGAAGCTGGTCTTTACCAATGAGGAACAGAAGCTCCGTTTTTTCCTGTCCAAGGGTCCCGACGTGCCTACATATGTTGAATACGGAGCGGCGGATATCGGCGTGACAGGTTCCGATATCATTATGGAAGAGAACCGCAGAGTCTACGAAGTCCTGGATCTGGATTTCGGCAAATGCCGTATGTGCGTGGCCGGTCCGGAATCCGCAAGGGAGCTGCTGCGGCATCACGAGATGATCCGGGTCGCTTCCAAATATCCGAATATTGCCAAGGATTATTTTTATAACCGCAAGCACCAGACCATTGATATCATCAAACTGAACGGTTCCGTAGAACTGGGACCGATCGTAGAACTGGCTGATGTCATTGTGGATATCGTGGAGACGGGTTCCACCCTGAAGGAGAACGGCCTGGGCGTTCTGGAAGAGGTCTGTCCCATTTCCGCCAGGATGATCGTCAATCAGGTGTCCATGACCATGAAGGCCGGCAGGATCCGGGATTTTATCTCCAGGGTCCGGGATGCTGTGAATGCGTAAGAATACCTGGCTGCCCGGGAACAGATTGAAAAACTGCGGCATCAATTCATTGAAAAGGCATAGAAAAGGCTGATTATAAATGAGAATCATAAAACTGACAGAAGAAACCAGAAAAGAAGCCCTTGAGAAACTGATCGGACGCAGTCCGGCAGGCTATCCCGAACAGGAGAAGGCCGTCAGTGAAATCATCGAGGCGGTCCGGACCCGGGGAGACCAGGCGGTCCTGGAATATGAAGAGAAATTCGACCGCTGCAAAATGACCGCGGACCAGCTGCGGGTCACGCCGGAGGAGATCCGGGAGGCCTATGAGAGCCTGGATCCCGCTTTCGTGGATGTCATGCGCAAGGCTGCGGAAAACATCCGCGTCTATCACGAGAAGCAGAAGGTCAACAGCTGGATCACGACCAGGGAGGACGGCGTCATCCTGGGCCAGAAGATCACCCCGATCGAAGTGTCGGGCTGCTATGTGCCCGGCGGCAGGGCGGTCTATCCTTCCAGCGTGCTGATGAATATTGTGCCCGCCAAAGTGGCAGGCGTGGAAAAGATCATTATGGTCACGCCGCCCGGACCGGACGGTAAGGTGCCGGCCGGCAGTGTCGTGGCTGCAGATATAGCGGGCGCGACGGAGATCTATAAGGCCGGCGGGGCCCAGGCCATTGCGGCCATGGCCTACGGTACAGAGACCATCCCCAAGGCCGACAAGATCACAGGACCCGGCAATATTTACGTGGCCCTGGCCAAGAAAGCCTGTTTCGGCGTGACCGGCATTGATTCTGTTGCGGGCCCCAGTGAGATCCTGGTGATTGCGGATGAGACTGCCAATGCCCGGTACGTGGCAGCAGATCTTCTTTCCCAGGCGGAACATGACCCCATGGCTTCCGCTATCCTGCTGACGACCAGTCAGGCGCTGGCCCAGGCGGTCAGTCAGGAGATCGACGGTTTCCTGCAGAAACTGTCCAGAGCCGGGATCATCCGGGAGAGCCTTGACCAGTACGGATACATCTTCGTGGGAGATACCATGGACGACCTGGTCGAAGCGGCCAACACGATCGCTTCCGAACATCTGGAGATCGTGACAGCGGATCCTTTCTCTGTTATGACGGGGATCCGCAACGCGGGAGCGGTTTTTCTGGGCAGCTATTCATCCGAGCCCCTGGGCGATTATTTCGCGGGCCCCAACCATATCCTGCCCACCAACGGTACGGCCAGATTCTTCTCTCCTCTGGGCGTCGATCAGTTCATCAAGAGGACCAGCATCATATCCTATTCAAAGCAGGCGCTGGAAAAGGTCCACGAAGATATAGAACTCTTCGCCATGAATGAAGGGCTGGACGCCCATGCCAATTCGATCCGTGTACGATTTGAATGATTTTGAATGATTTTGAATGATTTTTGACAGCAGACAGCGGCCCTTTGCGGGGTCGTGCCGGAAGGAGGAGCCGACATGAGTAAAGCTTATAAAAAATTTGTTCCCAGTATTTACCTGTATCAGGGCAGGGCTGTCCACAGCCTGCGGGACCATACCGTTGTTGATGATGATCCTCTGCGTCTGGCCATGTCCTATAACAACGGCACCGCCGATGAGCTGCTGATCTTTGACCAGTCCCGGACTGACGCGGAGCATGATCAGGCCATCGATATGATCCGCAGTATCTGCGAGAATGTCCGGATCCCCGTGACCGGCGCCGGTCATATCCGCCGCCTGGAGGATGTCAAAAAACTCATCTACGCCGGATGCCGCAAAGCAGCCCTCAACTTCTCCAGGGAAGACAATGTGGAACTGGCCGCCGAAGTGGCCGCCAGATTCGGCCGGGACAAGATCGCGGCCTGCTGTCTGGCGACAGACGCGGTCCTGGGCAATCAGGAGCTGATCCTGAAGAACGTCAGCCGCCTCTACTACGTGGACGGCATTGACAGGACCCCCTGGCACAAGGCCCCCCGTGTGGACGGGATCGAGACCATCGCGGTACTGGAAGAGATCTCCGACGAAGACATGGCGGTCCTGATGAATATGAACGGGATCGGGGGCGTTGGCGGCAACGCGGTCAATGACAGGATCAGCCGGATCCTGGGCATCAAAAAGGAACTGGAAGAGAAACACATCCCGGTCCGTATGCGGAAAGCGGCTTATCCCTGGTCTGCCTTCGTTAAGAACAGCGACGGCCTGCTGCCGGTCGTTGTCCAGGAAGCGGCCACCGATCAGGTGCTGATGGTCGCCTATATGAATGAGGAAGCCTATGAAAAAACCATCCAGACCGGAAAGATGACCTACTGGTCCAGGAGCCGGAAGGAACTCTGGGTCAAGGGAGATACCAGCGGCCATTATCAGTATGTACGGTCCCTGGCCGGCGACTGCGATATGGATACCCTGCTGGCCAGGGTCGACCAGGTGGGCGCGGCCTGCCATACCGGCAGCCACAGCTGTTTCTTCAACGAAGACCTGGCGGATACGGATCCCCAGTCCCACAACCCCGGCAAGGTCCTGGAGCGGGATTACCAGACCATCCTGGACAGGAGGGCCAATCCCAAAGAAGGATCCTATACCAATTACCTGTTCGATAAAGGCCTGGACAAGATGCTCAAAAAGCTGGGCGAAGAGAACACGGAGATCATCATCGCCGCTAAGAATCCGGGTTCCAATGAGATTATTTATGAGATCGCGGATTACCTCTATCATCTGATGGTAGTCATGGCAGACAGGAATGTCAGCTGGGACGATATCATGGAGGAGCTGGCCCGCAGACAGGCCCATTGAGGAATTCAAACAATTTTTACTGCCTGCATGTTGACAATCCCGGGAACCCGTGATAAATTATCTGAGTATGCCGCATGATGAGGCTTACCCTGACTTTCACGGGAATACCCGGAAGGGAATCCGAAAGGGAATTACAAGGAAGTACAGGGCGGGCAGAAGCAGTGTCAGGTACTGCATTTGCTTCCCCGGCAAGCGCTCCGGAACAGACCCGGTTCCGGCAGACGCCGCAGTCAGCGAGTTTTAGAAAGAAGGAGGTACCAGAATGTACGCGATTATTGCAACAGGCGGAAAGCAGTATAAGGTTTCTGAAGGAGACATCATCGATATCGAAAAGATCGATGGCGAGCCCGGAGCCGCTGTCACCTTTGACCAGGTCCTTGCTGTTAGCGGAGACGCACTTAAGGTAGCAGGAGATGTTGCCGGTGCAACTGTAACAGGTACTGTCGTCAAACAGGACAAGAGGAAGAAAGTCGTCGTATACAGGTATAAGAGAAAGACCGGCTATCACAAAAAGAATGGCCACAGGCAGTGCTTTACCCGTGTTAAGATCGACGCGATCAACGGCTGATCTGCAGCTGCGGACCAGATGCAGACATGACAAAAGTCCTGATTAAGAGGGACCGGGCGGGTCATTATCTGTCTTTCCATTGTAAAGGCCACGCGGGCTACGCGGAAGAAGGTGAGGATATCGTTTGCGCCGGTATTTCGGCCATTGTGATCAACACCTGCAATTGCCTGGAGGACCTGCTGGAGGAGCAGGTGAGCATCCGTTATTCCAAAGACGGAGGAGATATATCCTGCGTTTTCCGGACAATTCCCTCTGAAAAAGCAGCATTGCTGGTAGACTGTATGATCCATGGTTTGGAGTGGATCAGAACACAGTACGGCAAAAAGTATCTGAATTACAAAATTAAGGAGGTATAACACCATGTTAAATCTTAACCTTCAGTTCTTCGCACACAAAAAGGGAATGGGATCCACCAAGAACGGCCGTGATTCCAACGCTAAGAGATTAGGTGCCAAGAAGGCAGACGGCCAGTTCGTAAAGGCCGGAAATATCCTGTACAGACAGCGCGGTACACACATCCACCCCGGTCTTAACGTAGGTCTGGGCGGAGATGATACCCTGTACGCATTAAAGGACGGCGTTTTAAGGTTTGAGCGTTTTGGTAAGTTCAGAAAGAGAGCTTCCGTTCATCCCGTAGAGACAGCTGAAGCTGCAGAATAAGGTATGTCGAGCAGGCTTCAGACAGGCACCGGTCTGTCTGAAGCCTTTTTCGTTACCCGCAGACTGCTGCGCGCAGTGTTTACATTCATGTAACAAAGAGAATTCATCAAGAGAGAATTCATTAAGAAAGAGAATCCATGTTTAAAGATAAAGCAAAAATAATTGTCAGCAGCGGCAAAGGGGGAGACGGCCACGTATCCTTCCGCAGGGAAAAATTCGTTCCTGCCGGCGGTCCTGACGGGGGTGACGGCGGTGACGGCGGCAGTGTCTATCTGGAGGTAGATGAAGGACTGAATACCCTGGTGGATTTCCGGCATGTCCGCAAATACAAAGCCCAGAACGGCGAAGACGGCAAACAGAAGCGCTGCGCGGGCAAAAGGGGAAAGGACCTGATCCTGAAAGTGCCGGAGGGCACCGTTGTCCGGGAACTGACGACCGGCAAGGTCATCACGGATATGTCCGGTGAGAACCGCCGTTTTCTCCTGCTCAAAGGCGGCAGGGGCGGCAACGGCAACATGCACTACGCCACATCGACCATGCAGGCGCCCAAATACGCCCAGCCCGGCCAGCCGGCCAAGACCCTGGAACTCCTGCTGGAGCTCAAGGTCATTGCGGACGTAGGTCTGGTCGGATTCCCCAACGTTGGAAAATCCACCCTGCTGTCCATGGTGTCCAACGCCAGGCCCAAGGTCGCCAACTATCATTTCACGACGCTGACACCCATCCTGGGCGTTGTGGACCTGGACGGAGCGGGCGGTTTCGTCATGGCGGATATTCCCGGCCTGATCGAAGGGGCCGCGGAAGGACTGGGCCTGGGCCATGAATTCCTGGCCCATATCGAAAGGACCAAGGTCCTGATCCATGTGGTGGACGCTTCCGGCAGCGAAGGCAGGGATCCTATTGAGGATATCATCGCGATCAATAAGGAACTGGCTGGTTATAATGTGGATCTGACGAAGAAACGCCAGATCATTGCTGCCAACAAGATGGACCTGGTACCCGGGGAGGAAATGGAGGATCCCGAGTTCAATCCTGTGACAAGGATCCGGGCCTACCTGGATTCCACGGATCCGGATGTGGAGATCTATCCGATTTCTGCCGCCACGGGGCAGGGCATCAGGGAGCTGCTCTATCACGTCAGCGATATTCTGGCTTCCCTTCCCAAAGAAGTCAGGATCTATGAGCAGGAGTTCAATCCGGAGGAGGAACTGGCAGACGAAGATGTTCCCTTCACCATTGAACGCGATCCCAAGACCGGAGAATACCATGTGGAGGGTCCCAGGATCGAGAAAATGCTGGGCTATACCAATCTGGAGACCGAGAAGGGCTTCCTGTTCCTGCAGAAGTTCATCGAGGATAATGGCATTGTCAAAATGCTCAGGGACGCCGGCTGCAAGGAGGGCGATACAGTCCGTATGTACGGCCATGCTTTCGACTTCTATGAATAATTTCCATGAAGCATTGATATGGATCATCCGGCCGGTGATCCGGACAACACAGCAGATACATAAATACGTATAAATAGATACCGGGGCAGATGCTCCGGAAAAGGAGAAATATGTTAACGAGCAAGCAGAGGTCTTATCTGACCGGTCTCTCCAACGACCTGAATCCCATTGTGCAGGTGGGCAAGGACGGCGTGACGCCCCAGGTCGTAGTATCCGCGGAAGAGGCTTTCCATACACATGAACTGATCAAGGTGGGCGTACTGAAGATGGCGCCCGAAGATCCCAGGGAATGCGCCGAGACACTGGCGGGACGTACCAGGTCCCAGCTGGTCCGGGTGATCGGACGCAAATTTATTCTGTACCGTCCTTTCAAGGACAAGCCCGTGATCGAGCTGCCCTGAGTCTGAAATTCTTAGCGCCCTTATTTGCCGCAGCATAACCCGGCTTTTATTGTGCTTCTCAGAATGGTATAATGGTCATATAAACAACAAGGAGCAGGCAGATTGAAAAAATTAGACAGAGCTTCTCTGATCAGAGATCTTGAAACAGAGCTGCATTACAAACGGTTCATACATACCTTGAGTGTGGCTTATACCGCGACTTCCCTGGCCATGTGCTACGGGGCGGATGTGGAAAAAGCAGAAATAGCGGGACTTCTCCATGACTGTGCCAAATGCATGGACCTGAAAAAAATGATCCGGATCTGTGAAAAAGCAGGCCTGTCCGTATCCGATATCGAACGCAGCAGCAGCGCGCTGCTGCATTCCAAGGCGGGCAGTGTCCTGGTAACGGAAAAGTACGGATATACCGACCCGGACATTGTCAATGCCGTCCGCTATCATACGACGGGCCGGCCGGGCATGTCCCTTCTGGAGAAGATCATATTTGTTGCTGACTATATGGAACCCGGCAGGGATGTGGCGGAGGATCTGCCCGAGGTAAGGAAACTGGCTTTTGGCAGCTATACCATTGACGACGCGGTTCTGAAGATCCTGGAGGACAGCCTGATCTATCTGAAATCTACCGGCAGGGAGATCGATCCCATGACACAGAGAACCTATGATTTCTACAAGCGTGATAACGAAGCGAGGGCCTATTATGATTGAAAACGGCAGCAAGGAAATGAGCAGAGAAATGTCCAAAATCGCGATCGAGGCACTGGAGGACAAGAAGGCCTCCGATGTCCGCGTCATCGATATCAGTGAAGTATCCGTACTGGCGGATTACTTTATTATTGCCGGCGGCAGCAACCGCAACCAGATTCAGGCGATGTCTGATGAAGTGGAGAAAAAGCTCGGACAGGCCGGCCATGAGGTCAGGCAGATCGAAGGCTATGAGACCGGCGCCTGGGTACTTTTGGATTTCGGTGATGTGATCGTCCACATCTTTGATGAAAAGAACCGCCTTCTCTTTGATCTGGAAAGGATCTGGAGAGACGGAAAGCAGATCGACGCGGATTCTCTTTGATTCCGCCGCTTCAGGAGCTGTGCTCCGTTTTATAAATTTGCATATGGAGGATCCGGCTGATCATGGCCGGATCTTTTTTGTCAGCAGGCAGTGACATTTCATCCCGGACAGTCAGATCTTCAAAAAGGCGGGATGTATGTTCTTACCCGATGACAAACATCTGTTCCTGTATTACAATAGAAAACAGCACTGCTGATAAATGCGCGGATCCGGGCGTTCCTGCCGGATCTGTGTCTGCAACCCTATAGGAAAAGACAAATGTATCCTCCCATCCACGAAAAACCTGCACAGATCACTTCTTTTGACAGACTGGACCTTCTCTGGGACCGGTATCCCCGCTACCATGAAAAGACGACCTTCGCCACACTGGATGACCTTCTGGAAGAACACGCTTCTTATCAGAAGGACTTTGAAGATCTGCGGAAGGAATATGTCGAAAATGGATATGACCGTTTTCTGGTGCAGCTGTCCTGGTCGGACCTTGCCTACCGGCAGGCGGCGAAAGAAATGATAGAAGCTGCCGGTCCTTTTCCTCCTAATCCTTTCGTGGAAGCTTTTATGGCCCAGTTCCGGGACCTGGATACGGATCACAAGGCCTGTTTCCTGTTTCCGGAAAGCTTCGTATCCCGGTTTTTTGTGATCATGGAGGTCTGCAAAAAGGCGGAGGTCCTGCAGCCGGTCAAAAGCCTGTTCCCCGATGAGGAAAAGGTCCATTATCTGGCCGTATTTGATAAGCAGGATATGGATACGGTCCTGCTGATGTTCCATCTGCTCTACAGCAGCGGGTCCGGGGATGTATTCGGTGGTTATTCCCTGTATGAGTACTCTTTTCCCTGGTATCAGACCCATCTGCAGGCAAAAGGGACTGTCCTGCGTTCCCCTTATCTGCCGGACCAGATCGCCAGATACCAGGGGAATCTCCCTTATTACCACAATCCGGCCAAAACCGTCTATGTGCGGCGTAATATTCAGCATATGCTGGACTGCGGGTATTTCAGTTCGGAACTGGAAATGTTCCTGTGCTTTACAAGGGATATCATGCCTCTTTTCCACTGGTGGTATACGGATCTGGCCCTGTATGAGGAAAAGGACGGGTTCCGGACCAACTGGCGGCTGGCCCGGACCAGGATCCGCACGGAACTGACCGCGGAAGGCGTGATCAGACCCAAATGGAAACATGAGCTGAGCCTGTTCCACGCCATACGGAAAAAGCATCCGGATACTCTCTACCAGTACAGACCTGAATGGCTGGGCCGGCAGAGTATTGACCTGTATATCCCTTCCATACGGACCGCCATCGAATACCAGGGCATTCAGCATTATCATCCCGTTGCCTTTTTCGGCGGGGAAGAAGCCCTGGCCCAGAGACAGGAGCTGGATTCTTTGAAGAAACAGCTCTGCGCGGAGAATGCGGTAAGACTGATCGAATGGCCTTACAGTATGGAACCCACCGATAAAAACATCCGGCAGATCCTGGATGGAATGTGACGGATATTCGGGAGTACGGGAGAGCAGGTCTTTTGTTATCCGTTAAATCTGCTATAATAAAGTATGGCTCAGACAGGAAAAAAATAACTGTTCCGAGAACGCGCTTTTTGAAGAAGGCTGTCCTTACTGCGGGGCCAGTGTCGATCTGACATCCAGACGCTGCACTTACTGCGGCACTGCCTTTCTGTTCGAAAGACCGCTGAATATGGAACGGGTCTATGAGTGATTCTTATACGGCAGTAAAACAGAAGCAGAGGATAAAAGAGAACAAAAAACAGGAGCTATGCGTTTTTTTACGCTTAGCTCCTGTTTATTTGTAATAAAACAGAAAAATCATTTTCGGAATCCATCCGGAATTTCATCCCGACCGTGCTTCCTGCGGTGACAGCAGGAGGAATCAGTTCATGGTGCGGAAGACGCCGAACACTTTGCCCAGGATCGTACAGTCACTGACAATGATCGGGTCCATGGTGTCATTTTCGGGCTGCAGACGGATATGGTCCTTCTCTTTGTAAAAGCGTTTGACTGTGGCGGAATCATCCACCAGAGCGACAATGATCTCACCGTTCTCAGCGCTGCTGCAGGAGTGGACGAAGATCAGGTCGCCGTCAAAGATACCGACATTGATCATGGAGTCGCCATGTACACGAAGGGCATAGGATTCACCGGACGGCACCAGCTCCGCCGGTACAGGGAAATAATTCTCTATATTCTGGGCGGCCAGGATAGGTTCGCCGGCAGCGACACGGCCAATGACAGGGAGGGAGGTCATTTCCGTACGGATCATCTGAAAACTGTCATCACAGATCTCAATGGCACGGGGCTTGGTAGGATCTCTGCGGATGAAACCGTTCTTTTCCAGTGTCTCCAGATGGGAATGGACGGAAGAAGTAGACTTGAGGCTGACGGCCTCACAGATCTCGCGGACGGACGGCGGATAGCCTCTGTCCAGTATTTCTTTTTTAATATAGTCCAGTATCTGCTGCTGCTTTTTACTGATTCTGCCAGTTGCCATATATTTACCTCCGTTTCGTTCCGGATTACCGTTCTGGTTTTCCTTTATTGATTCCTATTATAGCAGAATCAGGGAAAAAAGCAAACGTGTATTCCAAAGATTTGTTCGAAAAAAATTGACACAGGAATAGATGTTCGGTATAATAAAGAAAACAAACGAGTGTTCCAAACAGTTGTTGCGAACGCGCTTGCGAACGGAATTGTCAGTCGCGGGGACCGGAACTTATACCGGAACAGCTTCCCGTGTTCAAATCTCAGGAATCAAAGAAGGTGATCATCATGACAGCACAGAAAAGCATTCGGCTGATTTCTCTGGCAGATCAGTCCCCGGCAGCCGGTTTCGGCGCTGCCCACAGAAGAGACGCAGGCAGGAATAACAGGCCCGTCCGGAGATCCGCCGGAAATCCGGAATCTTCCCTGACCCGGAAAACCATTGCAAAGAAGACGTCTGCCGCCGGGAGGCGCGCAGACATAAAACCGGCAGGCAGAAAGGCCGCTGCCATAAACAGCAGGAGGGCTGGAAGGACCGCTTCGGCCGCAGCTGCCCGTACGATCCGGAAGGGCAGCAGGAGCAGAGCTTTTGCCGGAGCGCGCAGAAGTCTGATCGGAATCAAAAGCCGGCTGAGAACGGCCATCGTTGTGCTTGCTGTCATGCTGTGCGCTATTATGCTGCTCGGTCTCAAGGCGCCCGCCAAAGAAGGAGGGACAAAATATTATAAGTACTATACCAGCGTGACGGTCGGATATCAGGAAGACATCCTGGATATCATGGATCGTTTCAGGGATGAAGTCCATTACGAAACGGCAGATGATTATATGATGGAAGTCAGCCGGATCAACAACCTGGAATACAGGACCGGCGACCTGCTGGAGGTTCATGCCGGCGACCAGCTGATCGTTCCTTATTACTCTACGGAATTCAGGTAAGGCCGGGCGGAGCTTCCGACAGGAAGCAGAGCAGCCTGTTACAGGACCGCCAATACTTGTCCAACAGACAGAGCGGCAGTTCAGCACCTGGTACATTCGCTGATTCTGCCTGAAGTACAATCATACTTTAAAAAATACAGTCCTGATCTCCTGAATGGAGACGCAGGACTGTATTTGCACTTTATGGATGTGTGGCATCCTGGATGTGTGGCATCCTGGATGTGTGGCATCCTGGATGCGTGGCATCATGGATGTATGGCATCATGGATGTATGGCATCATGGATGTGTGGCAGCGGCTGCCTTTATTTCATAACGCCGTCCTTGCCGAACGTATAGACCTTGCCGTTAATGGTCTGTTTTCCGGTGGCCATCGTACCTTTATAATGGTTTTTGGTCGTGGAAGGCCAGAAATAATATACGGAGCCTCCCAGTGTGGTAAATCCGGTGACCGTTTTCCCATTACTGTCAAAAAAGTATTTCAGCTTGCCGATATTGGTCCATCCGATGGCCATGGAGCCGGCGGGAGCAGATCCGGATGCCGCGGGCAGGAAATAGTAGGAGACATTATTCACCTTGACCCAGCCTGTGGCGGCTGTACCGGCATAGTGTTTGTCAGTCGTTGTTTTAAAGAAATAATAGGTATGTCCGCCGATCTTTTTCAGTCCCAGGGTCTGCCGGCCTTCGGGCGTAAAATAATATTTGTAGTTTCCGATTTTGGTCCAGCCTGTGGCCATGGCGCCGAGAGGGAAACTGCCGGCGGCCTTTTTATGGAAGTAATAGGTCCTGCCGCCTATTTTTTTCCAGCCTGTGGAAACATATCCGTTGGAGGACATATAGTATTTACGGCCTCCCTGCGTGATCCAGCAGTTATGGGCCATAGTGCCCTTATAGTGGCCGCTGCTTGTGGTCTTATAGAAGTAGAAGCCGGCTTTAAAGCCTGTAGCCATGGTACCATTGGAATTAAAATAATACTTATATCCGTTAATGGTCTGCCAGCCTGTGGCCATGACCCCTTTGTAATGGCCGCTTTTCGTACTCTTGTAGAAATAGTAATTTTTTCCATTAACGGTCACAAAGCCGGTCTGCTGTACGCCGTTCCTGTCAAAATAATACCGGTAACCGTTGATCCTGGCATGGCCGGTCATTTTGCTCGTGGCAGATTTGTAAAAATAGGTCTTCCCGCCGGAACTGATCCATCCGCCGTTGAACTTTACAGTGATGGTGGCCAGTGTCTTGCCGGTGACAGAATCCACAGCGGAAAGCCTGCCGTTTTTGGCTGCCGTAAACTTGACCGTTCCGGTCTTTTTGTCGTAAGTGACATTGGTTCCCTTATAAACGATCCGTTTCAGTGCCTGCGGCTTTCCTGTCATAAAAAAGACTTTGGCGGTACCGGTGGCAGATCCTGTAACGCCTGCGATCTTTGTACCGGATTTGCTCCGGAAATAGCCGGACACTGTCAGGGAAGGTTTGTTCACTTTTCCCTTTACAATATCATAAAGGCCCAAAGCGGCGGTGATACCGTTCTGATTATAACCGATCTGGGTGTAATGGATGCCTGGATGCACATCCCATACTGAGTCCGGAAGATTGGATCTGGAAATACCGGTATTGGAACGCAGGGGGTAGTTGAGCTTCCCGGAAGGATAAAAAGCTTTAAAATAATTCTTTACCCCGCTGTCGGAGGTCCAGGATTCATTGGCGTTGCTGACGATAAAGACATCCTTGAAAGTCGTATTGTCCTGCGCGATCGCGTACTGGGCGGCACGGGGGCCGTCAATATTCAGTTCTCCGCTGGTTCTTCTGTTTCCCTGGCTGGCCCGCGTTGTAATAATGCCGAATTTGTCCAGGCTCAGTTTGGAATCCAGAGACTGGTACATCCGGGTGAACTGGTTCAGATAAGTCGACTCGGATACGCCCCGCCCGGAATCATTTTCTCCCTGCTGCCAGAGACCGATCCTGTACAGGATATTGAAATGGCCGGCGTTTTCTTCCGCCCCGGCCACCTGGGCAACGGCCAGAAGCCCGGGCAGGACCGCATTGTATATTTTTCCGCCGGGCGCCCATTGCGCTATGGACGTGGAGCCGGCGGCGAAGTTGGCGACCCAGACCTTGCTGCCGGTGAGCTTATTCCACTCCCAGGCAAGGGCGCCGTCCATACCGCCTTTTCCTTTTCCGGCGTAGGTGAGTGAGTTGAGTTTGTATTTCAGCGTGGAGCCGGTCATAGACTTATTGGAGACCAGGGATTCCGCCACAAAGCTTTTCGAGCTGACGCCGTTCAGGTAGCCGGTCATATCAATGCCGGCTGTTTTGATGCCGAAATAATTGGCCTGGGGGCCATAGGTGGAATAGACCTGTCCGTCTGTACAGGCAACGGAATCTTTGCCGCTGAAGGATGAGCTGCTGGGGATACCTTCCATATTGCTCTGTCCCAGCAGATAGAAGAGGGACAGACTGGCTGTTTTGACCGTGACCGATACTTTATAAGCCTTGATTTTTGTCTTAGGCTTATAGGAGCCGCTGTAGACCTTTTTGGCGTTGGAAAGATTCCCCTTTTTGACCAGAATCATCTCACAGGTGCCGACACCGGTCGCCCGGATTCCGGTTCCGTTATCATAGGAGCGGAGAACAGCCTTGTCTTTGGAACCGGTCTTGCTGCCCTTGCTCACGACATAGGAGGTCACTTTGTTGCTGCGGATCTGCGCGACCGCATAGCCGTTCCATTTTTTGGAGATCAGATATCTGTCATCATAGGACAGGGTCAGAGAAGCACCGGTGAAGGAAAAATAGCCATCTGCAGTCGCAGCGTAAAGGATGTTGTCTTCGCCGGTATCCTCATCATATACAAGCTCTTCCTCAGACAGAAGACTGTCAATGACCAGGTCTTCTCCGGCGGCCGCGGGGTCCTCTGCATCAGGTTCATCAGGGTCGGCAGGCGATTCGCCGGAAACGGCCTGGGCGGGGTCTGTACCTTCCACGTTTTCAGGATCAGCCGGGGTATCCTGTGTATTTTCATCATCTGCGGACGCAGTCTCTGCATTTACTTCTGCCCCGGCGTCCGGGACCGCTTCGTCAGTACTGCTGTTCGCCGGATCTGCCGCCAGGGGCGCTTCATGAACGCTGTCGCCGGATACGTTTTCCGGAGTGTTCATTTGATCGGAACCGTTATTTTCCGCTGCAGAGGAATCGGAACCGTCCTGCACTTCTGTCTGGCCGGTTTCCGGCTGCTGCAGGGAGCTTTCCGTGTTTTCCTGTACACTGTCTGCGGAGGATTCCGGCGCGCTGCTTTCCTCAGTCTGCGTGACAGGGCCCGGTTCCGTCTCCGCTGCCTGTACGGACCAGGCAGGCAGGGCCAGGGTCATGGCCGCCGCCAGGAACAGTGCTGCTGCTTTTCCTGTGAAATGGTGTTTTCTGATCATTGCGTTCCTTTCTGATGAGATGAACATGTTTGATGGCGATATTACATTATAACAGAGAGCTGTCATTAAGAATCTGTGTCAGGTCAGATCCATAAGGCCTGTGATACCTGTAAAAGCGGCAGAAAACGGGGATTCATTCCCCGCTGTCCCGGCTGCGCAGCTTTACGATATCCGCGGCCTGTTTCCTGTGGTCTTCTTCAATGGCAGCGTAGTGTTTCCGCGTTGTATTGACATCTTTGTGCCCCAGCACATCCGCCACCAGATAGATGTCTCCGGTCTCCCGGTAAAGGCGGGTCCCGTAGGTGCTGCGGAGTTTATGGGGCGTGATCTTCTTCAGGGTCGTTACGATACTGCTGTATTTTCTGACCAGATTCTCCACAGCCCGGACTGTGATCCGCCGGTTCTGCAGAGAAAGAAATAAGGCGTTCTCATGACCGTCTTTCGGGATTACGGTCATCCTTTCCTCCATGTAATCCTGCAGGGCATCAGCCACCTCATGGCCGAAATAGACGATCGATTCATATCCGCCCTTACGATGGACTTTCAGGGCCCTGTCTTTGAAATTGATATCCTGCAGATCCAGGCCGACACATTCCGACACACGGATTCCGGTGCCCAGCAGCAGAGTCAGCAGGGCGGTATCGCGTACCTTCGTTTTATTATGGAAGCGCAGCTGCGCTTTGGTCAGTCCCTGGCCGTCCTCCGCCAGGTCCAGAAGCTCCGAGACTTCCTCCGAATCCAGACGGATAATGGCTTTTTCATGCCGTTTGGGGACGGGGACCAGAGAAGTCACATCTTTTTCGATCAGTTCACTCTGATAGAAGTAACGGAACATACTGCGGAGCGCGGACAGCTTACGGGCCTTGCCGCGTTCATCATTGGTATAGACGCGGCCGTCTTTTTCATAATAGCTCAGATACTCCATATATTCTTCAATATCATCCTTGCAGATGTCGTTCAGGAGGCTGATCTTATAGGAAGTAACAGGCAGGGCGTTCAGAGAAGGATTGTTCTCATGGAGAAACTCAAAAAAGATCCGCAGGTCATAGGCATAGCCCAGTCTGGTCCTGGCAGAGGTCGTTGTTTCAATGCCCCGGAAATACTGGCGGCAGAAGGGCGGAAGAGAGACCAGGATCTCCCGCATTTTTTTGATATTTTTAATATCCTGTTCTTCGGAATAGGATTTCGGTGCTTTGTTCTTGTTCTGCATGGACAGATGCCTTCCTGGAAACAGATTCCCGGCTGCGGATCCCCTGCCGCTTTTTTGGACCCGCAGGCTGCTGATTTACATGATATACATTTAAGCATTTTAGCATATTCGGGAGAAAGTTTGTACTTCGGATCCGGAAATACCTTTCGTCCCGGCCTTTGCGGAGAGTTAACATAAGTGATGTGTCAGGAGATTTGCGGCTGTGTTATAATATTAACGTTCTGAAAAATGAACCGGCCTGTTATGGCCGGACAGGAGTGATTGAAATGAAATACAGACCGGATAAAAATCAGATCACATGGGCGATGACCTTGTTCTTTACCTGCATCGCGCTGGCGGTCGCTATATATTTGCTGTTCCATCTGGGCCCGATCTTCACCTGGCTCAAAAAAGTAATGGATATCCTGCAGGGGGTCTTTTACGGCATCGTGATCGCCTATGTCCTTTCCCCCATTGTGAATCTTACGGAACAGAAATGGCTGATCCCCTATTATGAAAATAAGGGCGTTCTTTTCTACGCCCCGGAGAACAGAACAATACGCGGCAGGACCAGGATCATTTCGGTCGTGATCGCGATCTTCGTGGCAACGGTCATGCTGACCGGACTGCTCGGCATCGTGATTCCCCAGCTGATTCAGAGCATTACCGTCCTGCTCAACAGTGTTCCTTCCTATCTGGATAATGTCAACAACTGGATCAACCAGATGCAGGCCGTCAGCGACGGAAATAATGAAATCCTGAATGAACTGCAGGAATATTATAATTCGATTTCTTCTGAATTATTGAATTTTATCAACCGGCAGGTCATGCCCAATATGAACCGGATCGTCCAGGGACTGACAGACTATCTGGCAGGCTTCATATCCTTGATCGTCAACCTCTTCATCGGCATCATTGTCTCCGTTTACCTGCTGTTCTCAAAGGAACACTTTTCCGGCGGCGCCAAAAAGATCACCTACGGGATATTCAGGGAAGAGACGGCCAATCAGATCATAGCGGACTGCCGTTTTATCCATAAGACCTTTATCGGTTTTCTGGTGGGCAAGATCATTGATTCCATCATTATCGGTCTTCTCTGCTATATCGGCACGTCGATCCTGGGGACGCCCTATGCCCTGCTGGTCTCCGTACTGGTCGGCGTCACTAATATCGTGCCGGTCTTCGGCCCTTATATCGGAGCTGTCATCGGCAGCCTGTTCATTTTGATCATCCAGCCCATCGAAGCTGTGAAATTTGTCCTGTTCGTACTGGTCCTGCAGCAGCTGGACGGCAACGTGATCGGTCCTATGATTCTGGGAGGCTCCACCGGCCTGTCCAGCTTCTGGGTCCTTTTCTCCATTGTACTGTTCGGAGGTCTGTTCGGAATCCCCGGCATGATCCTGGGCGTGCCTCTTTTCGCCTGCTTCCACGCGGCTGTGCGCAGATTTAATGACGCCCTGCTCAAGAGCAGGAACCTGCCCACAGACCAGTACACGTACAGCCGGATGGCTTATCTGAAGAATGGCAGACCGGTCAGTTTTGAAGAATCCAGAGAAGAAACGGAAAACGGGAATCCGAAAGAGGAATCGGCAGATAATACCCTGGGGATCAGGCTGGTGAACCTGTTCAAACGGATCGGCAGCAGAAATGCCGAAACGGACGCCCCGGCAGATCCGCCCGCATCGGCCGAACCGCAGGCAGTGACCCGAAACAGCCCGCCGGCGGAACAGGAAAAAGCGGAAGCGGGGGAAACGGAAGCTGCGGAAGATAAGAAACAGGCAAAGACGGACCACAGCCATGACAGTATGGCCTGAGGAGCTCCGGCGCCCCTGGCATAAACAGGAGATCATCGCAAAGGTGAAACCGTTCGCGGGAACGGGACCATTGCGGGAGAGGACTACGATTTGAGATTTGTCATACAGAATGTATCGCATGCGGAAGTCAGCGTGGAAGAGAAAGTCACAGGCAGTATCGATCAGGGATTTCTGGTCCTGATCGGCGTTTCCGACACGGATGATGAGAAGATCGCCGACAGGATGGTGGCCAAGATGCTCAAGCTCCGCATCTTTGAGGATGAGAACGGCAAGACCAACCTGGATCTGAAGACAGTGGGCGGGAGCCTTCTGCTGATCTCCCAGTTCACCCTGTACGCGGACTGCCGCAAGGGCAACCGGCCTTCCTTTGTCAAGGCGGGAGCGCCGGATCATGCCCAGGCCCTTTACGAATATATCATCCGGAAATGCAAAGAATCCGTACCCAACGTACAGCAGGGGATCTTCGGCGCCTATATGCATGTCAGTCTGACCAATGAAGGCCCCTTTACAGTCATTATGGATTCCAAAGAGCTGGGGTATGAGGCATGACGCTCTGCTGATTCATTTTCTGCCGCTTTTTCTTTTCCTGCTGTTCTTTCGGGAAAACAATGATTTGATGTATCAGGAATATATGGTATGATACATATCAGCGTGTCTCGCAATAAACAGAAAGAGGACAGGATATGAAAATAGCAGTAACCTATGAGAACGGAAATATCTTCCAGCATTTCGGAAGAACAGAATATTTTAAGGTATATGAAGTAGAAGACGGAAAGATCCTTACGAGTGAGGTAATCTCTTCCAACGGCATCGGCCACGGTGCCCTGGCCGGCCTGCTGGCGGACCGGGACATCAGGACCCTGATCTGCGGCGGACTGGGCGGCGGTGCCCTGAACGCCCTGACCGGTGTGGGCATCGAAGTCTGCGCGGGCGCTTCCGGCGACGCGGACGCGGCTGTGGAAGCATACCTGAAGGGCGAGCTGACCGACAGCGGTGCCAACTGTGACCACCATGGGGAAGGCCATACCTGCGGCCACCATGAAGGTGAAGATCACGAATGCTGCGGCGGCCATGAGGGAGAAGATCACGAATGCTGCGGCGGCCATGAGGGAGAAGAAGGCGGATGCTGCGGAGGCGGCGGCTGCGGCGGCCGGCAGATTCTGTTCGAAGGAAAGAATGCCGGCAAGAATGTAAAGGTGCATTACAGAGGCACTTTTGACGACGGCACCCAGTTCGATTCCTCCTATGACCGCGGAGAGCCTCTTGCCTTTATCTGCGGCGCGGGCATGATGATCCGCGGCTTTGATAAAGCGGTGGCGGATATGGAAGTCGGCCAGATCGTCGATGTGCACCTGATGCCGGAAGAAGCCTATGGCGAGAGGAATCCCGAAGCCATTCTGGAGGTCGCCATTGCCCAGCTGCCGGGTTCCGAGAATCTGAAAGTTGGAGACAGGGTCTATCTGCAGAATATGGCCGGCCAGCCGTTCCCTGTCACGGTGACAGCCAAAGATGATACCATGATCACCCTGGACGCCAACCACGAAATGGCAGGAAAGGAACTGAATTTCCGCATTGAACTGGTCGAGTGTGAGGATTGACACAGACAGGATCAAATAACAATACTGGTACAGGCACCGCTTATGGCGGTGCTTTTTTCTGCCGTAAATGGTTCGGGATAGAATTTTTGCCGGCATATGATAAACTAATTAGAGGATATGATAAATAACAAAGGCGGCGGGAGAATATGTGAGCCCATCCGGTTCGACACCTTTACCGGTAAAAAAATGACCTTCTTCGCGGATCCGGACGGCCTTCCGCTGGAACTGCATGAGTAAAGCGCGTGAACACGCTCCGCGGAGCCGTTTATAAGGATTTATGAATACCGCGCTGCAGAGACAGCGCGGTGCAGATCAGGGATATATAGATGAAAAGCAACACAATAAAACTGTCGGCTGTATCAAGCCTGCATTATTTTAAACTGTTCTACCGGTCCGTACTGCTGATCGTGGCCGCCCTGTTCTATGTGACGGACAGGATCGGGAGCAGGAACGGCCTTTACCAGGGGCTGCAG
>ODAI012233812.1_pt1 | contig 41465 bp, 28 predicted proteins | sample 1539321 | NCBI WGS metagenome assembly ODAI01 (sample SAMN02144231, study PRJEB22623) | gut metagenome | biome: sheep rumen | host: Ovis aries | place: New Zealand
ATTTCGATATATTTGAAACAAGCCAAACGTTTTGTTCTCATTTATTAGGCAACCTTGTGGAATTTCAGGGTATTGCGATAAATCTGGTTTACTCATAGCATCTCCGTATTACTAATATGGATATTATCGCATATTATTTATACAAGATCAAGATAAATCATTGATAATATTAGTAATATTTTTAATTTAGATGCGTTCGCCCTGCTGTCTGGATGTAATCTGTTGAATCTGATGGGAAAGCCTTCTCTAACAAGTGAACAGTATAAACTTCTTGAGAATATGTGCAGTGAATCAAAAAAAAATGCAGCAAGAGCTAATGATATATATGGTAATAAACAAATTGCCACAGCGCAGGGTAATTTTGGATTGGCAAAATATGTTGACGGTACATACTCAGCGTATGTCTCTGTTGATACCTATCATTATCATGTGGTATTTGAGATCGGTACAGAGGATGACAGTTGGAAACAATTTGATGAAGGACAATTGATTAATTCCGATGAGCGTTTAGTTACTTCCATACACATAGGCTCTGTTAAATCTATGGATAATAAAGATATATGTACGATCAATACTACAGTTGTTCCTAACAAATAATAAAAATCAGACAGCTGTATTTCAGATGTTGCTGTTGTTGGTGATATTTATTTTTTTACATACTCAAGGAAAAATAATGAACTTTAAATTTGGAGTAATACCTGTTCTTTTATCCTGTATTGCTATTACCGGTTGCGGTGAACCTAAACTGGAATGTCATGGTTTGAAGGGATGTATCGATTCAGCGAAAGCGGTTGCTGCTGAAATGAAAATGACAGATGCCGAAACAAGAAACTTTGTTAAAAATGTTGAGAAGTATCCTGTTATTCAATTGCTGAATCAGTTTAAGGATCAGCAGAATCAGGATAATTTAAACAGATTTGCTGATTTTGTAAATCATAAAATGCCTGATGAACAAAGGGAAAAAATTTTTATTTCCGCTGTTAATGGAAAAACTTCTGGTGAAATTAATGAATATGTCAATTCAAATAAACCCGCGATCGAGGTAATCAATAATTTGGAATCAACCTCCAGAGATTTTTCCGGTCTAAAAATGATGGTTGAACTGTGCAGGTTTGATACCGGGGGAACAGATTGCTCCACCGGTTTATCAGCAGATCCTGCCAAAGGTCAGAGAGGATGGAATCTGAAGGAAACATTCGGATTAACCGTGACCAATAGTGTGATAACAAAAGAAATCAAGGGGGCCGGTTATACCATTAAAGTTAAATACTCCATTGGAGAAAACGATGAATGGCAGGTTGAATACAGTTACTAGTGTTAGAATTATCTGTAGCCGGTTTGTTGAAATGATTTGAGACCGGTTGTTTTTGTGTTCAGTAATATGTGGAATGTAGCATATCATGCTGAAGCCGGACGGCTGTTTTGGATCTGAAAATGAATATTTCAAAGGGTTATATCATTTTCGCCGGTTTATGATTATCAATTTCATAAACTCGTCTTCGGTTTGGTGCTGTAACGCTATATCCGTTCGATTTAAAGGATTTTTTAGGGATAAAAAAATGAGTGATCAAATATTAACATGTCCGCACTGCAGAAACCAATTTACCCGCGGTGCCACCGTATGCTCCTCCTGCAATTCGAATATCAGCTATCTAAAAATATGGACTGATGAATTTACGCAGAAATACATCAGAATGTGCAGGGTCTGGAATGCGATGACAGCCGTATATCTACTTGGATGGTTGGCATATCTGATCTACGGAATCTACAAAAAAGAGTATGCCGAAATAAGCTCTGCCATATTTGATTTTTTCTTTGCAGGTGCGATTTTTCTGGTTACCTTTGTGTGGCTGCCTGGTAAATTAGGACTCTTCAAACTGCTTTTCATCACGTTGAAACGGATTATGTGCGGCAGTGAGAAATTCAGAACAGACAGAACAAGACTCAAACTTACAAGATTTGTCCAGGGTAAACTTATCAGTACAGCCGGTAGGGCTCCTGATTATCTGCATATCGGTAGTTTCAGTCTGGCATTAGGGGGAAAGGCTTCTACAATAAAGGACACCAGTACCAATGCTGTGAGATATATTGATGTAAGCAACGAAACAGGTAACCACTGTGAGGTGTTTGTTCCTGTCGGATGTGAGTGCATCGGTGTATTAGATCTGAAACTGTAGCAATATTAGATATTACCGAAAATATACTGAGACATCTACGCAGTGGTTCTGCTGCGACGATGTCTTTTTAATTTCAGATCTAGTAAATACTGGACAATTGAATAATTCATCTGTTACACCGGTTAATATTGCAATAATTTAGATTGCATTTACTAGTTGTACCCACATTCATTCTAACTTTCTTCTGCAGTTGAACCTCTGTTTACTGTTAGAGCTCCTGACTGTAAAATCATAGGTAAAATGGGTAGCTTTTTTACTGGTGATTTAAAATATTTTGAAAAATTTGTTTCAACAAACATGAAAATTTTATTTGAATACTGGAACAACGGTCAGAATATGGATATTCTTGATGTAATTGAATCTTTGATTTTCTGACGGGTGGAGATCCGGTCTCACAGCCAAAACTTAACCTGTAAAAATTTTTTAGCAGCATTTATTCTGAAAACAGAAAAAGGAGAAATATTAATGAAAATCGAACATGTTGCCATGTGGGTAAAAGATCTGGAAATGGCAAAAAATTTTTTTACTGAATATTTTGAAGGAAGCGTAGGTGAACTCTACCACAATGTAAAAACCGGCTTCAAATCGTACTTCATAAGTTTTGACAACGGATCCAGACTTGAGCTGATGACAAGATCTGAACTGTTTGACGATCCGCAGATCAGCGGCTGCCGGACCGGTTACATTCATATTGCCTTTTCAGTGGGAAGCAGGCAGAAGGTTGATGAACTTACAGAAAGACTCAGACAGTCGGGCTATGAGGTTATGAGTGTACCGCGGGTAACCGGTGACGGATATTACGAAAGCTGTGTTGCTGCAGTGGAGGGAAATCTGGTGGAAATAACCGTCTGAAGAGATCGGTTTTCGTTTAATTCTGTATGAATTTCTTTATTTGAAAAAAACAAACCACCGCCGGAGCATTACTGCTTCGGTGGATGTTGTTCCTGTCTTATGTAATCTGAAGAAACAGATGATAATCCGCAGACCGGGATTATCTGGCTCTGAATACAATACGACCCTTTGATAAATCGTATGGTGTCAACTGTACGGTAACCTTGTCACCGGTCAGAATTCTGATATAGTTTTTTCTCATTTTGCCTGAGATGTGGGCAATAACTTCATGACCGTTTTCCAGCTGAACGCGGAATGTTGTGTTTGGCAGAGTTTCAACGATGGTACCCTGCATTTCAATGTTATCTTCTTTAGACATATTTCCTCTTCTGGATATTAAACCGTCGCTATATTACCAAATCTTGGGATTTTGTAAAGATTTTTTTGACCGGAAACAGCGGGCGCACTGTCTGCAGAACAGCTCCGCAAAAAGGCTGCTGTACCGTACACCGGCCTGTGAAATCCTATGAACGTGGGCTGTCATCCTGCCGGCCGGGAAATTCCCGGGAGAGAAAATATTCCGAGGTTGCAAAAATATGTTCCGGCTGCGGTATGACTGAATATATTTTCTGGATCCTGCCGAGGTATTCGGCTCTGGTCATCTGCTGTGCACCCATGCTTTCAAGATATTCATTCGGCAGCTGGCAGTCGATGAAACTTACGGAATGTTCGATGCACCAGCTGCACAGGGCTGTCATGGCCAGTTTCGAGGTGTTTGATTCGATGCTGAACTGGGATTCACCGCAGAAGATCCCGCCGGTAACAAGACCGTACAGTCCGCCGGCCATCTGATCATTTTCATTGTATACTTCGAAGGAGATGAAATTCGGCTGTTTCGGATAAAGTTCGATATATGGTGCTGAAATCCAGGTTCCTCTGTCGTCATGGCGGTGCTGTGCGCAGTTTCTCACCGTCCCGGCGCGATCCCGGTTGATCCAGATCCGGTAGCGGTGGTGTCGCAGAAATTTTCTCAGGGTACGGTTGATGTACAGCTGCCGGGGCTGCAGCACACAGCGCACCGGAGGACAGAACCAAAAGGGTTTTCCGTCCTGGATGAACCAGGGGAATACGCCTCGACGGTACGCCGCCTGAAGCCAGGGGGTGGAGAACTGTCCGCCCACGGCAATCAGTCCGTCAAGATCGTCCCGGATCCCCAGATGCTCCGCATCAAAGGCAAACTCGGGATGATCCTGCGGAACGCTGTCCGCATCGAGAACCGGAACGTGCCGGCTGCGTCCTGAACTCATAATGCTCTAGTCAGCACTGAGACTGTTGAGATATTTTTCAGCATCAAGGGCCGCCATGCAGCCGGTTGCAGCAGAGGTGATTGCCTGCTGGTAGATTTCGTCGGCCACGTCACCTGCGGCGAAAATGCCGGGAACATTGGTTGAGGTGCGGCTGTACGGCTTGCGGTTGGTAATGATGTAGCCGTTGTGCATATCGACCACCGGATCTATGAAATCGGTGTTCGGTTTATGACCGATGGCCACGAAAACTCCGTCGACCGCAATGTATTTCATTCCCTCGGTCTTGGTATTTTTTACGGTCAGACCTTCAAGATGATCCTCTCCCATGAATTCCACCGGAACGGAATCAAGATGAAGAACAATTTTTCCCTCTTCAGCCAGAGCCATGATTTTGTCGGTAAGAACCTTTTCCGCCCTGAAGGTATCGCGGCGGTGGATCAGGTTGACCTTTTTGCAGATCCCTGCAAGATAGATGGCATCGGTAATTGCGGTGTTTCCTCCTCCGATTACGGCCACCTCTTTATTTCTATAAAAGAATCCGTCACAGGTTGCGCAGGCGGAGATGCCGCTGCCGATGAATCTGTTTTCGCTTTCAAGTCCGAGATATTTTGCCGATGAACCGGTGGCAATGATCACTGCGTCGGCGGTATAGCTGTCGCTTTCGCCGATCAGCAGGTACGGACTGGTACTGAAATCGGTGCGCTGTACGGTATCGTTGATGATTTCGACATCAAGCTGTCTTACGTGTTTTTCAAGACTGTCCATCAGTTCAAATCCTGACGGGTAATTGAATGCACCGGGCCAGTTTTCAATGGATGAGGTCTGGATCAGCTGTCCGCCGACCTCGGTTCCGGTAATCAGACAGGGAGAAAGTCCTGCACGGGCAAGATAGATGGCGGCAGTGTAGCCTGCAGGGCCGGAGCCCACAATTATTACGCGCTTTTGCATATAACACCTTCCTTTGTTTCTTAATTAACCTGCCGGTAGTGCCGGAATTTAGCTTTTTTGTCAATGTTATAATGTTTTTCCCGTCTTTTATAATAGTGATCCGGCTGACGGCAACTTTTGAATTTAACTACAATTCAATCTAAATTGCAAATTTTTTATTCTGAACGCCGCCGGAGCCTCGGGTGCGGCGGGTAAAAATCTGTTTTTTAAAAACGCTGTATGATGTTATAATTTCTATTTGTTTTACTTTATCGGTTTGAACATTAATCAGGATTATTGGGGCTTTAAGAAGTGTTTTTTTACAACAAAGATCGGCAGCTCAGCGGACCTCGCCGGATAACAGAGTCGTGCTTCATTCTGTTGGTGATTCTTTCAGTTTTCATTTTCATTGCCATTGCCTCGCATGACGGACAGGATCCGAGCTGGTCCCAGACCGGTTTTTCACAGCAGACCAACAATCTGGTCGGCAAGATCGGTGCCAGCGTTTCCGATGTGCTGCTGAGTTTCATCGGCTACGGGGCATATATGATCCCGCTGATACTGCTGTACCTCGGTTTCTGTATTCTGATTAAAAAGTTCAAACTGCTGGAACTTGACTGGTTCACCATCGGTCTGCGTGTCCTGGGTTTCTGCTTCATATTCTGCTCGGTCGAGGTTCTGATCAGCATGAATGTGCTCAATAACGGCTCTTTCAACTCCGGCGGTATTGTAGGTACCATTCTCTCCGCGCTTTCGATTTCATATCTGAACGAGCTTGGAACATCCCTGCTGTTTCTGTGTCTGTTCCTGTGCGGTATCCCGCTTTTTACCGGGGTATCATGGCTCACTGTGTGCGATGTTATCGGTGATCTGTTTTTCAATATTGTTTTCTACAAATCCATCCGTGATCGCAGACTGGCCGAGGAGCAGCTTGCCAGCCTGATGACCAACAAGGAGCAGGTAAAGGCCTCCGATGAGCAGGATTCAAAATATACCACTATTGATCCGAAAACCGGATTTGCTGTCTACCTTCGTGATGACGATGAACTTCGCTATGCCGGTTCCGCCTATGATGATGACGATCCTCCGCTGCTGCTTAAAACAGGGGAGGGCAGAGCCGCACAGTCCGCTGAAACAAAGAGTCCTGAACCAAAGGTTAAGGAAACCCCGGCAAAACCGGATACTTCAAGAATTGTGGATCTTACTGAACAGAGGGCAAAGCAGAGCGCCCGCAGTGATGAAAGGGTTGAGCCTGAACTGAATCTTGATTTTGCCTCCGCGGCATCTTCAAAGCCTGCCCATACCCCGGCTGAAAGAACTGAGAACCGTACCGCTACAGTCAGCGAACCTGCTGTTTCTCCTGCTCCTGCCGCCGCCCGTCCGGTTCAGCCGGTAACTGTCGCAGCTCCGGTTTCACCGCAGCGTGAACCTGCTGTTTCAGCACCGGTTCGTACACCTGTCCAGGCTGCACCGCGCCCTGCCGTACAGAATACCGCTTCAGCACCGGTTCCACCTTCAACCGCTCCGGCTGTGAAGCCTGCCGCTGCACCTGCCCGTCCGGCATCAGATCCGGTGGTGGTGGATTTTACCGCCAGAAGCGCCGCCGAGGCCCCGGTTCCGGCTGCATCCGTCCAGGCAGCTCCTGCAGTCTCCCCGGATGACGATATTGACAGATTTCTTGATTCCATCGAACCGGATGCAGAATCCGTTCTCGACAAGTATGAAGATTACCGCATTCCTGCATTTGATGACACGGATCTGGCAGCAGATGATTTCGATGAAACCCCGTCATCTGCTGCGGCCACGGAACGTCAGCAGCAGAATACCGGCTTAAGTTCTGCTGAACCTGAAGTATCAGACTCTGATCTCTCTGGTGTTTCCTCCCGTCCGTATACCAGCGAGGCTGAGGAACAGCAGCTGAGAAATGCTCCGTGGGCCCAGGAACCGGGGCAGGATACTGATCCTCTGTCAGATGCGCCGGAAACAGATTTGGAATCTGCAGGAACCGCTGCCGGCAGTTCTATGGTTGATGATGCCCGTCCGTTCTATCCGAAATATGATGAAGTCAAACTCAGGGATGCCTACAGTCCTGATGTTCTGCCGGGTACAGATCTGCTGCGCAGTGTTCCGCAGCGTAGCAGGGAGATCCCGCGTGAACAGCTTGAACAGCTCGGCCTGCTGATTGAACAGAAACTCAAGGAGTTCAGGATCGAGGCGGCGGTTGTCGGTTATGAAAGAGGTCCGGTTGTTACCCGTTTCTCGCTGCAGCTGTCTCCGGGAACCAAGGTTTCCACCATCAACAATATCTCACGCGATCTGGCGCGTGAACTTGCCGCCAAGAGTCTGCGCGTGATTGATATTATTCCTGGAACCACCTATGTGGGGCTTGAAATTCCGAATTCGGAACGTACCACCATTTTCTTCAAGGAACTCATTGACAGCAGTGAGTTCCAGAATTCACGGGATAAACTGACCTGCGCCCTCGGTTGCGACATCGTCGGCAAACCTGTGGTTATGAACCTGGCGAAAATGCCGCACCTGCTGGTTGCCGGTACCACCGGTTCCGGTAAGTCTGTGGGTGTGAACGGTATGATCCTTTCCATGCTGTACAAGGCAACCCCGGATGATCTGCGTCTGATTATGATCGATCCTAAGATGCTGGAATTCTCCTCCTACAACGATATACCGCATCTGCTTACCGAGGTGGTGACCGATATCAAGCTTGCTCCTAACGCACTCAGATGGTGTGTCGGTGAAATGGAGCGACGCTATAAGCTTATGATGAAACTCGGGGTTAAGAAGATTGATGAATTCAACGAGAAGGTGGTCAAGGCCATCGACATGGGTACTCCGATCCTGGATCCGCTGTGGGACCCTACCGCCCAGCTCAGTGACGAGCGTCCGTATCTTAAAAAGCTTCCTTACATTGTAGTGGTTATTGATGAACTTGCAGATATGATGATGCAGGTCGGAAAACTGGTGGAGGAGCTGATTGCCCGTCTGGCTCAGAAGGCCCGCGCCGCCGGTATTCACATGATCATAGCAACCCAGTCTCCGCGTTCCGACGTGCTCACCGGTCTGATCAAGAGTAACATTCCTTCCCGTGTGGCATTTACTGTGGCCAACGGTATGGAATCACGCATTATCCTGGAGCAGCAGGGCGCTGAATGTCTGCTGGGCAACGGTGACATGCTGTTTAATCCTACCGGATCCAACAATCCGATCCGTGTTCACGGCGCCTATGTCTCCCCTGATGAAATCGACAGAATTGTGGAATTCTGGAAACAGCAGGGTGAACCTGAATACGTTGACACCGTGCTGGATGATGAAATCACCGAGGAAAACGCCCTTCCAAGTGAAAAGGCTGAACTTGAAGCCAGCCGCAACGCCAGTGCCGGCGATGATCTGCTGCCTGCCGCCGTCAGACTGATCCTAGACAACAATTCAGCCTCGGCATCGCTGCTGCAGCGCCGTCTGGGAGTGGGATTCCCGCGTGCCGGCAAGATTGTGGATCAGCTTGAAGATCTCGGACTGATTTCAAAACCGCTCAATTCCGCGGGCAAACGCAACGTAATCAAGGATCGCTGTGAAGCATTTCTTGAAAGCAACGGCAGTGATACCGGCGCTATCAACAGTTTCGGTTATGACGGATATTAGTTGTACGTCCGTGCTTGCATCCTGACGCGGTTTGGTTTAAATTGCAGATAACGGATGCCGGTTTCAGCCGGTGCCGCATAGTCTGATAACATAAGGAGAACCATATGAAACTGACTGATATTGCCTGCGGTGTACTGATGATGGCGGCTTTTCAGATCTGCCAGGCTTCCGATGCCGATGATCTGCTTGCCAGAACCAGAGCTCTTAAAGCGCTTGCCGCTGATTTCCATGAAGTGATTGAGGATGAGGACGGACTGGAACTTGAAAGCTACGACGGAAAGCTGAAGATCAAAGTTGCCGGAAAATCATTCCGCCTCGATACAGACGGGGATGAAGGCAGCTCGGTGGTATGTGACGGACATGATCTGTACAGTTTTGACCGTGCGGTTTCCCAGGTGTCTGTTTTCTCCTTTGACAAGGTGGTGCAGAATTCTCCTTTCTGGCTGGTGATCGATCCAAGTCCGGAGGTCCTTGCAAAATTCAAAATTTCCAAAGCCGGTGCCGGCAGTTTCAATATAAAATCTGAAGATCAGAACGTTCTTTATAATGTGTCTTTCGATAAAGACGGTCTGTCATCCATCAGATATGTAGATCAGAACCGTCAGAGTGTAACCTATACCCTGAAGAACCGTGATTTCGGCTATGCTCCGAAGGATTCTGATTTCGTTTTCACCATTCCTGAAGGGGTTACCGTAGATGACCAGCGGTAATCTTGATCTGTTTTCAATGCAGCAGGACGACGATGAAGGGACAAAGGAACAGCGGGATTTTCTTCCGCTTGCCGCCCGTATGCGTCCGCGCACCATTGATCAGTATATCGGTCAGGAGCACATCCTGGCTCCTGGTAAACCGCTGCGGCGGGCCATTGATCAGGGGATCTGTCAGTCCCTAGTTCTGTGGGGACCGCCGGGAACCGGTAAAACAACTCTGGCCGAGATTATCGCCCGCCATTCCCATGCCAGGGTGGAGAAAATCTCCGCCGTTACCTCCGGCATCAAGGAAATCAGGGCCGCCATCGATACCGCTGAGCAGAACCGTCTGTTCGGCCGGAAGACCATTCTGTTTGTGGATGAGGTGCACCGGTTCAACAAAAGTCAGCAGGATGCGTTTCTGCCGTATATCGAAAACGGTACCATCTTTTTTATAGGTGCCACCACTGAAAATCCATCCTTCGAACTTAACAATGCTCTTCTTTCACGTCTGCGTGTCTATATAATCCGGAAGCTTGACCGTGACAGTCTGCTTGCCATTGTCAACCGGGCGCTGACGCAGGATCAGGAACTGAGCAGGCTTAAAGTGGAGTTTGAGGATAACGCACTTGATATTCTGCTTGACTACGCCGGCGGTGACGGTCGCCGGGTTCTTAATTTTCTGGAGGCGCTGATCGACTGTGCCCCGATTTCTCAGGACGGAGTCACCAGGATCGGAGTGTCCCTTATTACTGAAACTCTGGGTGAAAAGTCCGCAGTCTATGACAAGAAGGGTGACAGCTACTACGATTATATTTCAGCTCTCCATAAATCCATCCGCGGCTCGAATGCCGACGGTGCTCTGTACTGGTATGCCAGAATTGTGGCCGGAGGCGGGGATCCGCTTTACGTGGCACGCCGTCTGCTGGCTATAGCATCCGAGGATATCGGCAACGCAGATCCCAATGCCATGAGAATCGCAATCAATGCCTGGGACTGCTTCGAAAGAGTCGGTGCGGCCGAAGGTGAGAGGGCTATCGCCCAGGCGATTGTCTATATGGCGGCGGCACCGAAAAGCAATGCTGTTTATGTTGCCTGGAACAAGGCAAGGCAGCTGGCGGCTCAGACCGGGGATCTTCCGGTTCCGCTTTATCTTCGTAACGCTCCTACCAAGCTGATGGAGGCTATGCACTGTCATGAGGGCTACCGCTATGCCCATGATGAAGAGAATGCCTATGCAGCCGGGGAGTGCTATCTTCCTCCTGAAATCAGAAATACAGTTTTCTATGAGCCGAACCAGCGGGGCATGGAAATAAAAATTTCTGAGAAACTGGCCAGATTGCGTGAACTTGATCGCAACAGTACCAGAAAACGTTATCCTGATTAATCTGTCCGGATTTCCGGAACCGGTAGAGCTGTTGAAACTGATATCGTTCCGGATCTTTTTTACCTCGTTTCAATTAATTTCCTATCCTTTCCGGTACCTGCAACTGAGAATGTATTCATTCTGCGGCGGAATGATTGAGTTTGGTTGTTGCTGAAAATAGTGCTCCTATTGGTGAATATTCAGTTTCAGTTATGCGGAGACTCACTTAGTACACCTGTTTTAAACCTTAAAGCCGTTTGAATTACCGGTAAAATTACAAAATTATCCGTTTTTCAAATCTGTCAGATTTGAAAACATGAAAAACGAATAAAAAATATACAAAATTAAACAGTTTCCAGAACTGTCAGAATTGGAAATAAGAAAATGAATAACAAATATACAAAATTAAATAGTTTCCAGAACTGTCAGATTTGGAAATAAGGAAATGAATAAAAAACAAACAAAATTAAACGATTTCCAGAACTGTCAGATTTGGAAATAGGAAAATGAATAAAAAACAAACAAAATTAAACGATTTCCAGAACTGTCAGATTTGAAATTTAAAAAAAATAATAATAAACAATATAACTATGTTGCATATTATTAAAACGGTGTTATAATGAAGTCATTGAGTTGATTGATGCAGTCCTGCTTTAAGGTCTGAATAATTGATAGGCACACAACGGAAGAGTTTTAATTCCGAAAGGAATTGCACCGATGTGGTGCGAGTTACGGTTATTTTTATTTTTCCTTATTTTGTATTTAAGGCCTCCGCAAGGAGGCTTGGTTAAGGAAATTGATGATATTTTGCAAAGAGATTTACTAAAACCGGACGTTTAAAGTTTTCATTTTTTTTATCCTCATTCTTTGTCTTACGGACTAGTTTAAAGCCTCCGGAAGGAGGCTTGGTTAAAGAATTTGATGATATTTTGCAATGAGATTAACTAAAATCGGACGTTTAAAGTTTTCATTTTTTTATCCTTGTTCTTTGTCCTACGGACTAGTTTAAAGCCTCCGGAAGGAGGCTTGGTTAAAGAATTTGATGATATTTTGCAATGAGATTAACTAAAACCGGATTCGGATCCGGACTTTAAAGTTTACAGTTTCAATTTTAGATCCTTGTTTAGTGTCCTATGGACTATTTAAAGCCTCCGAAAGGAGGCTTTGTTATAGATGAACCTTGGTTGTGATCCATTCTGAAAATAAACTGTTGCGGAAATTACGGCTGTTCAGGTGACGCCTCCTCGTCCAGTGCCTCCAGCAGAAAACTTACAGGTCTGAATCCGTCGTTGCAGGAGATCATGGCTGATTTGCTGTTTTTCATCCATCCGCTGTAGATATCGGAACCTCCGTATGCCAGCGTCATCACAAAGGGTGAGATGGTGCTCCAGGCACTTTCGCAGAAACCCTCCGGTTTTCTCCAGCCGTCGGCGGTGAAAGTCTGTCCTGGCTGCATATCACACGGGTGCTCAAGGGGATTTTCGTATTTTTCGATTAAATCATCGTAGCGGGCCATTCTCATGACCGTAATTCTTACTTTTTTCATAGTACCACCAAATTAAATTTCAGATTGAAAACACCGTCCGCCAGCAACGGCATCCTGTTTTTCTACGGTTCCTATTGTCTCATCACCTCAATTAGACGTGCAGTCAGAGAACTGATTTATTTGAACCGGATCAGTATCAGAGCAAAGCCCTTTTCATTCCCCTTGATTATTACCCAAAGATTGCCTCCTTTTTCAAAATTGCAATTTTTTTGTTTTCGAATTACGAATGGGTTTTTATTTTTTTTTAGAAAGAATATTCATATTTCAAAAAAATGCTAATTTATGTCTTTACAATTAAAGTTATAAAAAGATTAAAATCTAAACAATATGATTAGAAACTAAACAAAATGATTAAAAAATGGACAGTTAGATATTACAAGATTTTAATATGACATAAAATGTTTTTTTTTTTTTTTTGTTGTAAAATTTATGTGGTAAAAATGAATGTTATGACTTTGGAAGTTTTGTATGAAAATTATGGTTATAGCTGGTACTAGACCAGAGGCAATTAAGGTTGCTCCGATAGTCATAGAACTAAAAAAAAGACCACAAATTTATACATTACTTTGTAATTCTGGTCAGCATAAACAGATGTTAGATGAAGTTTTTGCTGATTTTAAACTTGTGCCTGATATAGCTTTAAATGTAATGAGTGACAATCAATCTTTAGCTTCACTCACCGCTCGTCTTTTTGAATCCTTTGATCGCATATTAGAAAAGGAAAAACCAGATTTAATAGTAGTGCAAGGTGATACAACAACCGTAATGGTCGCTGCTATGTGTGCTTATTATCGAGGAATAAAAATTGCTCATATAGAAGCCGGTCTTAGAAGTTTTAATAAACATGCACCATTTCCAGAAGAAGTTAATAGGCAGATAGTAACAAGAATTGCAGATCTTCATTTTGCTCCAACAAGAAATGCGTATGCAAATCTAATTCGTGAAGGAATAGATCCTGATTATGCGTTTGTAACTGGTAATACTGTAATAGATTCACTTATGAGAGCGAAGGAATTGAGCTTGGGCAAAGACGAATACCTGGATAGTACTGTCAAACATGCTATTGCTGATGGCAAAAGAATAGTACTAATAACAGCGCATCGTCGTGAAAACTTTGGAAAAGGATTTGATGAAATTTGCAATGCGATTAATTCATTAGCAAATAAATATGAGGATTGTCTTTTTGTATTTCCTGTTCACTTGAATCCGAATGTTCAGGTGCCAGTAAAAAATTTGTTAAAAAATACGCCTAGAGTTTATCTTATTCCTCCTCTTTCATATTTTCAATTTCAAGCATTATTGAGATCTTCATATCTTGTTCTTACGGATTCTGGTGGTTTGCAAGAAGAGGCTCCTGCTTTGTGTAAACCAGTTCTTATAATGAGAGATGTTACAGAAAGGCCTGAGGGTGTAAAGACGGGGTGTGCTCGTTTGGTTGGTACTAAAAAGCAATCAATAGTAGATGGTGTTTCTCTTCTTTTGGATTGCGAAGATGAGTATATAAAAATGACAAGTGCTCAGAACCCATATGGGCATGGCCATTCAGCAGAAAGAATAGTAGATGCAATTTTGAGAACATCTGAATTGAAGTAGTTAAGGTTTTTTTTTACAGAAGAAAATGAAACTGTGTATTTTGGGACTTGGTTATATAGGATTACCAACAGCTGCTATGTTTGCAGCAAATGGTATAGAAGTTCATGGTGTTGATGTAAACAGTCAAGTAGTAGATAGAATAAATCAAGGAAAAATCCATATTGTAGAGCCTGGACTTGCAGATGTAGTGCAAAAATGTGTCGATAATAAGCTTCTTTGTGCTTCTGATAAACCTTGTTTTGCAGATTGTTTCATCATCTGTGTACCAACACCTTTCAAGAATGATAATCATGAACCTGATATTTCATTTGTTGAGACCGCTGCAGAATCTATTGCACCTTTTCTTAGGAAAGGAAATACCATAATTTTGGAATCCACTTCACCTGTTGGTACTACTGATCGAGTTGCAGAAATCATAAAAATAAAGAGACCAGATTTAAAAATAGCTTCTGAATCTAGCAATGATTGTGAAATTTATTTGGCTTATTGTCCTGAAAGAGTTCTTCCTGGAAAAATTATGGAAGAACTAATAAAAAATGATCGAGTTATTGGAGGAATAAACGAAATTTCAGCACAGAAGGCAACTGCTATTTATAAAAATTTTGTTAAGGGGGATATTTTGCAGACCGATGCTAAAACTGCCGAAATGTCTAAATTGACTGAGAATGCATTCAGAGATGTAAACATAGCTTTTGCAAATGAACTTTCACTTATCTGTGACAAATTGAATATAAATGTTTGGAAATTAATCGAACTTGCAAATCATCATCCAAGAGTAAATATTTTAAATCCTGGTCCAGGTGTTGGTGGTCATTGTATAGCTGTTGATCCATGGTTTATAGTAAGTAAAACACCTAAATTAGCTAAACTAATTCATATGGCAAGAAATATAAATGATGGCAAATCAGAATGGGTAGAGAAACAAGTTAAGGAAGCTGTTGAAAAACTTAATAACAAAGAGCCGAAAATAGCTTGTTTAGGTCTAGCTTTCAAACCTGATATAGATGATTTGCGTGAAAGTCCATCATTAAAAATTACATTCGATTTATCAAGAGAATTCCCATCTGCTGTTGTAGCTGTTGAGCCAAATATTTGTAATTTACCTGAGTCTTTAAAACTTTGTGGTGTAAAACTAGTAAGCCTTGAAGAAGCACTTGTTGCTGATGTTGTAGTGTTATTAGTTGATCATCAAGAGTTTAAAACAATCAAACCTGTTTTTAGTGATAAGCAAGTTTTGATTGATACTCGTGGCATATGGAATTGATCGATGTTTGTCGAATATTAGTAAGAGGTTGTTTTGAAGAAGAATTTTGGTAGAGATATAGCTATTATAGGAATGGCCTTCAGATTGCCTGGAGGAGTTTCGACTAAAGATGAATTATGGTCTCTTTTAAGTGAGGGCAAGTGTGCGATATCTGAAATTCCTTATTCTAGATGGCCTACTGATCTATATAAGGATCAAAATAAACAGATCCCTGGTCGAAGTGTGACTTTTAATGCAGGTGTTTTGGATCATATTCGTGATTTTGATGCTGCTTTTTTTGGAATTTCGCCAAGAGAGGCAGAATGGCTAGATCCACAGCAAAGACTACTTCTTGAAGTTACTCATGAGTGTTTGGAGGATGCGTACATAAAACCTTCTCTGTTACGTGGATCTGATTGTGGTGTATATACTGGAATATCATCATTAGATTATGGTTTACAAGCACCAAAGGATTTGCCTTCTATTTCTCCTTATACAATGACTGGCAATACACTTAGTATGGCTAGTAATCGTATCTCTTATGTTTTTGATCTCCATGGACCTTCCATTTCCATGGATACGGCTTGCTCTTCATCTTTAGTAGCATTTCACCAGGCGTGTCAAGCGATAAAAACAGGAGAGGTCCCCTTTGCACTCGTTGCGGGTGCTCATTTACTACAAGATCCATATTCATTTGTTGGTTTTAGCAATGCATCTATGCTGTCTCCTACAGGAACTTGCAGACCTTTTGATGAACGTGCAAACGGTTATGTTAGATCAGAAGGTGTTGTAGTATTACTTATAAGACCTCTTGATGAGGCCTTGGCTGAACATAATAGAATTTATGCCGTAGTTAAAGCCACTGGTGTGAATACTGATGGTTCAAGAAAAAAAGGACTTACTATACCTTCAGAAACAGCACAGACTCAACTAATGTCAAGAGTTCTTTCAGATAGTGGACTTGTAGGATCTGATATTGATTTTATTGAAGCTCATGGAACAGGAACTTCTGTCGGCGATCCAATAGAAGCTCGCTCAATTTCTTCTGTTTATTGTAAAAACAGACTAAAAGAAGATCCACTAATTATATCTTCTGTTAAGGCAAATCTTGGTCATATGGAGCCTGTTTCTGGTTTGGCAGGGCTTGTAAAGACTATTCTTTGTCTGAATCATGGAATAGTTCCTCCTGTTCCTTTTGAAATGCAACCTAGCAAAAATATTAATTTTGAACAATTGAAAATTCAGTGCGTTCAGAATGGAAAACAGCTAGGTTCTAAGAAAACCTATTCAGCATCTGTAAATTCATTTGGCTTTGGAGGTGTAAATGCTCATGTTATTTTACAAAGCTATCATAATGTCCATGAATCAGTCAATCGCAAACAAAAACAAAGTGATAATAAATACAGTATTATAGGTGGTACTCCTCTATTTTTGAGTGCTAAAAGCTTAAGTTCTTTAAAGAAACTTTGTGGTTCCTATGCGGATTATCTGAGTAACTCACCAGCAATAGACTTGCTTAATCTGTGTAGTTCTGCATCCTGTAAAAGAGACTTTTATAAGCACAGAGTTGCATTCTTGCCTTCAGAATGCGATGAACTCACAGTTTCCTTAAAGAATTTTGCTGAAGGTTCTAATAATTCTAACTGCATTTATGAATGTGTTCAGCAGGAAAATCAGAAGATAGCTTTTATTTTTAATGGAAATGGTTCGCAATATTCAGGTATGGGGACTGAATTGTACCGTACTAATCATTTATTTGCTGAATTTTTTGATGAACTTTCTGACAAAATTGAAGATTATATAGGTGTATCTCTAAAATCTTATATGCAAAGAGGGCAGATAGAGAATGAGATTATAAACAATACTAAGATTTCTCAACCTCTAATTTTTGCAATTCAAATTGCTCTTTGTCAAGTTATGAGTTTAAGCGGAATTAAACCTAAGGCCGTAGTTGGTCACAGTATGGGAGAAATTGCTGCAGCCTTTGTTTCTGGAAGACTTTCACTGGATGAAGCTGTAAAAGTTATATGTGTGCGTAGTATGTTACAACATAGAACGAAGGGTCTTGGTCGAATGGCCGCGGTTTCTGTAAAAGCTTCCGATTTCGTTTCAGTTTTGAATGTGCTCGGCATTAGTGATGTTGAAATAGCTGCGTTTAATTCAGCAGATAATATTACAATTTCGGGAAATACGAATTCTTTAAAACAGTTAGAAAGATATTGTTTAGAACGACATATATTTTTCAAATTGTTGGATGTAGATTATCCGTTCCATAGTTTTATTATGGATACAATCAAAAATGATTTGTTGAAGCAACTTGAAACAGTAGTCGGAATGGACGGCAATTCCTATACTGATTATTATTCATCAGTAACTGGATTGAAACTGTCCTCAGTGGAACGATTAAAATCTGAATATTGGTGGAAAAATATAAGGCGAAGCGTTTATTTTCACCAAGCTGTCAAGAGTATGGTAAATGACGGTTGTGATTATTTTATAGAAATTGGACCGTCTGCTATTCTTCAGAGATATGTTAGAGAATCAGCAAAGGGATTAAATAAAAAAATTTCGATTCAACCATCTCTTTTGAAAAATGCTAATGGTAATGATCGACTTGTTGAGTTAATACTCAATATTCATCTCTGTTGCACTGGTACAGATTTACAGGCGTTATATTCTAATTCTGATAGATATTTGGATTTACCTCATTATCAGTGGGACAATCAGTGCTATCAATATGCAAATTCTTCTGAGAAAAATAACGAAAGATACAGAATTAGTTCATTATTAGGTTGGAAGGTTAATAGCGCCAACAGTTTATGGGAAAATATTTTAGAACCATCAAAAAATCAGTTATTAGGCGATCATATTGTTGATGGTGAATGTGTTTATGCAGCTGCGGATATTATTGAATCCGTATTTGAAGCTGAACAGGAATTAGTTGATTGCAGATATCTTAGTATTGAACATGCTAATATTTTAACCTCGATAACTTTTGCTACAGATAAGTATAAATCTGTTAGACTCGAGATCTCTGATAATAGTCGAAATTTTGCAATTTATTCGAGAGATTATCTTTCATTTGAGGATTGGATTTGTAATGTTCGTGGCAGATTGTTGCCGGCTTCCGATAATGGAATTTTTGATGGTACCGAAAAAGAACTCATTGCTGCATTAAATCTTGATAGTAATTGTTCCCAAATAATTTATCATGATGAGATTTACAAATATACTGAGTCATTAGGACTTTCCTATGGTAAATCATTTAGACAGATTGAACAGTTAAGTTTAGATCGCTCTAAAGGTATCCTTAAAATTGATCTTTTGCAACTAGATGATACTGATAAGTATGTTATTCATCCAGGAGTTCTTGACTCTGCGTTTCATGGCTTGCTTGCATTGCTCTCACAAGAGGCAGACTTAAAAGTAAAAGATGTATACCTTCCAGTAAAATTTGGAAGAATTTCTGTTGAAAAACATGCAAAGCCTATATCGATTGTTGGAAAAATTAGATGCATTTCGCAACGCAGTGTCTTAGTAGACTTTGTTCTGTATAACAGTGAAGGTAAAGCAGTTGGAATTTTGAAAAATTGTAGATTCAATAAAGTTCCAGCAAAACATCAGTCTGCAATTGCTTCTGATATGGTGTCATCATGGAGTTACGAACAGACTGTGACTTCTTTAGGAAATGATTCAGTTTTTGGAGGTAATTTCCCATACACTTTATCTGAAATTTATGATCTTATTAAACAATTTGATTACAAAGAAAATTTGGCAACACGTTCGTCGGTATATAGCGAAATACTTCCCCTACTTGAACAATTAGTATTAGCCTATAGTTATGATGCATTTTCGAATATTTGCTCACATAACAATATTTCTAAGTCGTCTTTCTGTGATTCGCAAACTCTTCATCCTTTAATTAAATATTTATATGATCTTTTATGTGAACACTCACTTCTAAGATGCGATGATTTAGGTTTTATTAGAACTTCAGAAATTTCTTTAGAGGAAATTGGATCAGGAGATGAGATCCTTGATTATCTGTACAGTAGATATCCATGTTTGGTTTATGAACTAATTATTGCTAGAGAAATGAAGGATAAAATTCCTGTATTGTTAGGGCAATGTTGCAATGGTGAATCGACAGCGAATATTTCAGAAAATACAGAGGATTCAGAATTTGTTGAAGGTAGTTTTGTAAGTTCAAAATCTCTATTGAGTTGTGAAATTTGTCGTTCAATCAACAGTTTAATCGAAATACTTGTTGAAAAAGTTCCTGTATCAGGAAAATTGCGCGTTTTGGAAATTGGTCCAGAAAGTATTATCGAAGAAAAATTTGTGGACAGAATTTCTCTGAATTGGTTCCATAATTATGAGGACTTGACAGATGCAAGTATTATAAATAAGAGCAATACAAATGAATCAGACACCTTCTTTGACTTAGTTATTACAAATGCGCAATTAAGTTGTTCATCTGATGCAGAAATTTTTGTATCAGATATAAAACGTTTAATGTCCAAAAATGCAATCTTTGTAGTCGCTGAACGAAGTAATGATTGGTTTGGTGCATTTTCTTGCGGTTACTCTTCAAAATGGTGGAGTAATTCTGAAAGTTATGGTGTTTCACCTCTTAAAAATCATAATTATTGGAATTCTCTGCTTTCTAGATGCATAGGTAATTCATACGTAGTTAAGGAAGATGCGGCAGGAAACTATCAGGGTGGTTGGTATATGCTTATTTCTCAAAAAGCAGATGACCCTATTGCATGCCCAGATCATTCTGCAGGCAAAAATCTAGCATTTGTTATACCAGGTTTAACAGATAGTTCTTTCTTTGAATTTAGATCTGTTGCTGAACGTGTGATTAGTCAGTTTAGTGAACGTTGTGTTAAGGCTGAGGTAGTTTCTTCTGACAGAAATAATTTTATAGAATTTGATGTTGTTGTTTTTATGTCTTTTGTTGGTCTCTCAGAAAAGGATGGGATCAAAGAAGAAAGTACCTTTTTGACCGAAGCCTGTTCAATATCTCAACATCTTAATGGAAAACCTTTAGTCGTTGTAACTATTAATAATTCATTTGTTCCAGAACAAAAAGCACTTTCTGGACTTGCCAGGGTAATTGCTAATGAAGTTCCTTCGTCAAAGGTTAAGTCTATAGATTATTATTTGCCAAGTTCAATGGCCACAACGATTGATACTGATTTCTTTGTCTCATCATTGTTAAACGAAATTGAATTATGGGATCAAAATGATGAAATTTGCTATAAGCAAGGAATTCGTTACAGTTCAGAAATAAGAGTTGATAATAGTTGTTTAAGTACTTCTTTTGAAAGTGATCATTCATTGATAACAAAAGCTCAGAGTGATGTTTTCGAAACTACGTACCTTGATTTTTCTACTCCAGGCAGATTAAGAAATTTATGTTGGAAGGTCAAAACTATTACTGTACCCGAGTCTGATGAAGTATTAGTTGATGTTAAGGTTACAGGTCTTAATTTCAGAGATATTATGCTTACTATGGGACTTGTACCTGACGATGCTCTAGAGAATGGTTTTTCTGGACCATATCTAGGACTTGAGTTTTCTGGAGTAATTTTAGCTGTAGGTTGTGGAGTAAAAGATTTCAAAGTAGGCGACAAAGTAATGGGGTATGGTTCTGCATGCTTTAGCCGAAAACTGACTGTTAAAGAATATGCCATAGCAAAAATTCCGGATAACTGGTCTTTTGAATCTGCTGCAACAGTTCCAATTGTGTTTTTCACAGCCTGGTATGCTATTTCAAACCTTGCTTCAATGGAGCGTGGTGAAAGTATTTTAATTCATGGTGCTGCAGGTGGTGTGGGTATTGCCGCTATACAGATAGCATCCTATCTAGGACTTGAAGTTTACGCAACTGCAGGTTCTGAGAAGAAACGAAATTTCTTAAAAATGTTGGGCGTGAAGCATATATATAACTCACGCAGTTTGGATTTCTTCTCGCGTTTAAAAAATGATACCGATGGCAAAGGTGTAGATGCTGTTTTAAATTGTCTTTCTGGAGAGGCAATGAGAGAAAGTCTAGATCTTCTTAAGCCATTTGGTCGATTTATGGAATTAGGAAAGCGTGATTTTGTTGAAAATACGGAAATAGGTATTAAAGCATTTAAGGAAAATATCAGTTACTTTGCTATTGATGTGGATCAGTTGTTTAAATTCCGTAAAAACAAGGCGCAAAAGATTTTCTCTGATGTTACAGAATTGCTGGCTTCTGATCATTTTAAACCTCTTCCTTATGTTGTTTTCGAAAGCAACGAAGTTATAAAAGCATTTATGTATATGCAACAGGGACAACAAATCGGAAAAGTTATTATACGGCATAACACTGAGTCAGAATGTTTAGATAAAGAAAAAAATCCAAAAGATAACAATTCAACAAAACTATTTAGTAACGGTGATTCTTGGCTCATAACAGGTGGTACTGGTGGCTTTGGATGGAAGACTGCAAAATATCTCCTAGACCATGGTGTTGGCCAAGTTATTCTTGTTTCAAGAAGTGGTGTTAAGGATACAGATGTACTTGAAGAAATCTATGAATTAACCGACGGAATGAAAAACTCAGATCGGATCATCGTACAAAAATGTGATGCTTCAGATGAAGTGGCTGTACAGAATTTATGGAATGAATTACGGGACAAAGGTGTAACTGTAGCAGGAATCATAAATGCAGCTACTGTGTTTGATGATTGCCTGCTTAGTGAAATAAATTCAGCGAGAATGGATAAGGTTTGGAAGTCTAAATATCTTAGTGCAAAGAATTTTGACAAGATTGCAGGAAATTCTCTTAAATATTTTGTTGTCTATTCATCTATTTCTGTTTCTGTTGGAAATATCGGCCAAGCAAATTACGTCGCTGCTAATTCAGCTCTGGAAGGACTTGTTTCAGACCGCATTAATCGTGGTCTTCCAGCATGCGGTATTGAATGGGGACCTATATCGGATGCAGGTTATCTTGAAAGAAATTCTAATGTTAAGAAGTCCCTTGAATCTGCTCTTGGATCTGAATCGATGAGTAGCTATGACGCATTAGAAATGCTTCCTATTGCATTAGTGCGTGGTGGAATAAATATATTTGCCAATATAAATTGGAAGGGGATTTGCGACGTTAATGGTAGAGTTCCATCCAGACTGCAACAACTTGTTTCCTTGGATAGTTCTAGAACTGATTTGATTTCAGTAAAAGATTTTATTCGAGTTCTTGAGGGAAAATCTAAAGAAGAAGCAATATCTCTGATCGCTGAGCTTTTGGTTAATGAAATTTCAGAAACTATGGGTATGACTGCAGATCAGATTGGTAAGGAACAGAATTTACAAAGTATAGGGCTTGATTCCCTAATGGCAATGGATCTGATAGTGAGTATAGAGAAGCGTACTCAAGTGAAACTATCAGTTATGGCGTTCCAGGATTCACCTACAGTATTAAAACTGGCTGAGAAAATTTATCAAAAGATTTCTGGTGCTGATTATGATAGTTCTTCTGAAAATCGAGAACATACTTCTACTTCAGATATAAACAACGAAATTGTTAAAAACGTTCTTGCAACGCATGTTGATGCTTCTGACATAAATTCATTTGTATCTTCTAACTCAAAGGAGAATGAATAATGGCAGATCAATCAAAATTTTCCAAAATGTTGAGTAGGATTGTAAAAGAAAAATCGTCTTCAAATGAAGATGCTTGCAATTTTAATGAAACGTGTAGTGATTCTCAAAAGAATAAATTACCTTTTAGTATCAGTGATGAGTATAGAACTTTTGATAATCACCCATTGTGGCTAAAGATTAGTACTATGAAAGATCTTGCATCACGGTTTGGAATAGAAGATCCATTCTTCAAGTTGCAAGAAAATGTTCATGGAACTTTAACTACAGTCAGAGGAAAGGAGTGTATTAATTTTTCAAGTTATAACTATCTTGGATTTAACGATCATCCTGAGTTAAGAAAAACTGCTATGGTTGCCGTGGAAACCTTTGGTACTTCAGTTGGAGCAAGCCGTCTAGTAGCAGGGGAGAGAGGATTTCAGAAAGATCTTGAATGTAAAATAGCAGGTTTTTATCGAAAACCTGAAGCACTAGTTTTTGTAAGTGGGCATGCAACTAATGTAAGTACTATTAGTACTTTGTTTGGTTCAGAAGATCTGATTGTTTACGATTCTCTTTGCCACAATAGCATTATTGAAGGGATCTTGTTATCGGGAACTAGATATTTTCCTTTTGCTCACAATGATCTACAAATTCTTGAAAAAATTCTAATGACCAATCGTAGTAAGTATAAACGTGTTCTCATTGTTACAGAAGGCCTTTTCAGTATGGATGGAGATGTGCCAAATCTTCCTGAGTTAATTGCAATCAAAGAAAAATTTGGTTGTATTTTGATGATCGATGAAGCTCATTCTCTAGGTGTTCTTGGTAAAACTGGACACGGTCTTTTCGAACATTGGGCTGAGATAAACACATTAAAACAATGTTCTGGCGTTTATTCTCAAAAGAAGGTAAATGAGTTGATGGAGCTTTATTCATCAAGTGTTGATATTTGGATGGGAACCCTTAGTAAAACACTCGCTTCTTGCGGTGGATATATAGCAGCTGACTCTAAAATAATTAGCATTTTAAGATTTTATGCTCCTGGTTTTGTTTACAGTGTAGGTATTTCAGCTCCTGCAGCGCTGTCTGCTAATAAGGCTTTCGAACTCATGGAAAAGGAACCAGAAAGAATTTATAAACTTCGCTCTAATGCTCAACTTTTCAGAAAATTGGTTTCATCAAAAGGTATAAACACAGGTCGCTCTGAAGGATTTTCTGTAATCCCTGTGATAATTGGTAGTTCTCACCAGGCTATCAAAGCATCAGAGGAACTTTGGAATAAAGGAATTAATGTCCAACCGATTATTCATCCTGCTGTTGAAGAACAACAGGCGAGATTAAGATTTTTTATAACTTCGGAACATACTGTAGAACAAATTGTAGAAACAACAGTTGCGCTTCAAGAGGTTGCAAAGAAAATAGGATTGATTAAATGAAGATAAATAAAACTTCACTTATTCTTTTGTCATTAACTATGTGCATGGAATTTTTACTTTCCGGATGCACTCTTCCTCATATGGGGCCTAGTGCCAATTCAGTGAGAGAAGCTGCTCAGAAAGAAGATTCACCGATTTCTATTGTTATTATCGACAGTAAAGTTACAGAAATTTTAAATCGCAGAAATGAAAATGAAACTTTTGCAGATGTATTTGGCAATGTAAAGCCTAACGTTTACAAGGTTAATTATGGCGATTCCATAGATCTTATTATATGGGAACGAGCTCCGTCTTTGCTTTTTGGAAGTAAAGAATTTAACACAGAAGATAACTCAGTAAATTTGCAAAAACTTCCTACTCAAGTTGTTGAAGATGATGGGATGCTTTTTGTTCCGTACATAGGTATGTTCCCTGTTGTTGGAAAAACTGTTCGTGAGATTGAAGCAACTATACTAAAAAAACTTGCTGGTAAGGCTAATGATGCGCAAATTCTTTTACAAGTTAAGAACCGCCCTTCTGATCAAGTAACAGTTTTAGGTGATGTAAACAGTAGCAAGAATATTTCCTTAACCCCTAAAGGAGAAAGAATTCTTGATGCTGTTTCACTTGCATCTGGTGTTTCAAATAGTCTTAACAAAACTATGATCAGTATGAGTCGAAATGGCAAAACTGTGGATATGCCTCTCGAATCTGTAATTAGAAATCCTGAGCAGAATATTTTTTTAAATGCAAGTGATGTGATCGTTGCTATGTATCAACCATGGTCTTATACCGTGATGGGTGCGACAGGCAAGAATCAAGAAATTAATTTTGAAGCTACAGGTATCAATTTAATAGAAGCTCTAGCTAGGGCTGGTGGAATTAGTGACAGTATGGCTGATCCTCGTGGGGTTTTTGTATTTAGATTTGAAGATCAGGATACGTATAAAAATTTAATTGAAGGAATTACGGTTACAAATAAGAGTGGTGAGAATGTTACCAGTACTGATGAAAAAATAAAATCGCAATTCAAACTTGCTGATATTCAAGGAAAAGTACCAGTGATTTATGAAATTGATTTTGAACAACCAGAATCCTTTTTTAGATCTCAGAATTTTAGAATTAAAAATGGAGATGTAATTTTTGTGGCATCTGCCTCTGGTTATGAACTTTCGAAGTTCTTGAGAATGCTTGGATTGATTGTTAATCCTGCAATATCTTGGGGAAATTCTATTAACAAGATGGCGGAATAGGAAATGAGTTCAATAACAAACAATTCTCCTTTTGTTAATACTTTGATGATTTGGAAAGCTTTGTTTTTAAAGGATGCATTGGCACGTTTTTTTGGAAGCAGAGGTGCTTGGGCTTGGTTACTTATTGAACCTGTTGCTCATATATTGGGTATGGCTTTTATATATGCCTTGATAAAAAAAGGCACTATGGGTGGTGTTGCAGTACAACCTTGGATTATGACAGGAATGCTGGCATTCTTCTTATTTAGAAGAACAGCAATACAAGTACTACATGGTATTGATTGCAATAAGGCTTTTTTTGCATTTAGACAAGTTAGACCATTTGATGCAGCTATTTGTAAGGCTGGGGTAGAAGCATTTTCAATGTTTTGGGTAGCAATAATTATTGCGATTGCTTTTATGTTTGCAGGATTTGAACTAGTTCCAGATAACATCTTAAAAGTTCTAGTTGCTTTATTAGGACTGTGGTTGCTAGGGCTGGGATATGGCTTGATATCGTCTGTAATGATGAGATTGGTTCCTGATTCAGGTTTTATATTGCAGATCCTCATGATGCCATTAATGTTTATTTCAGGGATTATTTTACCTATATCAAGTATTCCTGAACCTTATAGACAGTACCTTCTTTTTAATCCCCTTTTACATGGGATAGAAGAGGTAAGATTAGGTTTTTGGCATAGTTATCATACTGTGGATACATCATTGAGTTATCTATACATATGGGTACTTGTACTGTTGGTTATAGGTTTTGCGCTATACAGAGCTTTGGAAACAAGGTTGGTAACCCAATAATAGGAGTTTTATGAGCATTTTTATCATTCCAATGGCTGGATTAAGTTCAAGATTTTTTAAAGCAGGATATACAAAACCTAAATATCAGTTAGACATAAAAGGAGAATCAATGTTCTCTTGGTCAGTTAGTTCTTTTCACAAGTATTTTAAGACTGATACTTTTGTTTTTGTTTGTAGGAATGTCTACGACACACCTAATTTTATACGTAATGAAATTAGCAAACTTGGGATATTGGATTGGAAAATTGTTTGTTTGAAAAATGAGACTAGAGGTCAAGCAGAAACGGTTTATTTGGGGGTAGAAGAGTTGATAACCACTTCTGAAAATATCAACTTTCGATGTGATGATATGTATATATTTAATATTGATTCCAAAATTATTGATTATACAAAGCCTACATTTGTAGGTACATGTGATGGATATCTTGAAGTTTTCAATGAGAGTGGAGAGCATTGGTCATTTGTAGAACCAGGAGATGACCTTTCGGTAAAAAGAACAACAGAAAAAGAGCGCATTTCAGATTTATGTAGTGATGGCTTGTACTATTTCAAATCAGTGTCTGAATATATGGAATTATTTACAGAAATTGTTGATGCAGGGAAATTTGTAAAAAATGAATTGTACATTGCACCGATGTACAACGATTTAATATCACGCGGAATGATTGTGAAGTATGACCTTGTTGAAAGATCCAAAGTAATTATTTGTGGAACTCCAAAAGAGTATAAGGACATAACCGAGGGAATTTTATGAAAAGATTGATAATGGATTTGGATAACACAATTTCAATTAATAAAACAGGTAATTACTCAGAGGCAATGCCTATTGTTGAAGTAATTGAAAAAATGCGCAAATACAAGGAACAAGGTTTTGAAATAGTTATTTTTTCAAGCAGAAATATGAGAACTTATGAAGGTAACGTCGGAAAAATAAATGCCAATACATTGCCTGTGATAATTGAATGGTTGGATAAACATAATGTACCTTACGATGAAATATACGTTGGTAAAGTTTGGTGTGGAAACGAAGGATTTTATGTTGATGATCGAGCGATAAGACCGAGAGAGTTTACATCATTATCTTATGAAGAAATTTGTGCATTATTGAAAAGGGATAAACTATGATTATTATTAATTCTGCTGATTATGTCATTTCTGAATTGCAAAATGAAATAGGTAAAATTCCTCCTGTTTTTTTGCCAATTGGGAATAAACATATGTTGAAGTATCAAGTTTCTTTTTTGAGAGAAAAATTTGAAAATAAAGAACAGATATTTGTAACCTTACCGCAGAATTATGCTTTGTCTAAACATGAAATTAATGTACTTAGTGAACTCAATGTTAAGCCTGTATTTGTAAGAGAATATATTTCGCTTGGAATGGCTCTAATTTATGTGCTTAATAAAATTGGAATTTATGAAGGAACGTTACATTTATTACATGGCGATACTCTAATTAAGGATATGCCTAAAGGAGAAGACTTCGTATGTGTAGGACTTACAAACAATGATTATAAATGGAAAAATTATAAGAAGTCGTATGATGCAAATAGTGTTTGGACTGGCTTTTTCTCTTTTTCTTCTATTAAATGTTTTTTGACAAGCCTTGCATCGACACAGGGAAATTTTGAAGAAGCTGTTACTGAATACAATGATCACATAGCATTATCATTTATTAATGTAAATGAATGGTACGATGTGGGACATGTAAATACATATTTTACCAGTCGTTCAACCATTACCACCCAAAGGGCTTTTAATTCTTTGAGAATTGCTGATGGAGTGGTATGGAAGTCTGGAGAACCTTCAAAAAAAATAATGGCCGAAGCTTGGTGGTTTCAGCATATACCAGTTAATTTAAAAAGATATATTCCTCAATTTGTTCAAGAAAATAAATGCAAAGATAAACCTTTCTATGAAACTGAATTTGTTCCTTGTTTACCACTTAATGAATTGTATGTATATGGAAGAAATTCTGTTCATTATTGGTCGAAAATTTTTGATTTGGTTTTTAATTTTATGCATGTTGCTAAAAACTGTTTCCCAACTGATGATTTGACTTTGATACATGAAGTAAGAACAGGGTCAGAATCATTGTTTAGAGATAAAACATTGTCTCGTCTGATTGAATATTCAGAAAAGCAGAATTTTGATTTAAATTCTGAAGTTGTTTATGAGGGAAAAAAATTACCGTCTACTTTAGATATTGCTACTGAATGTATTGAGAAGTCATTAAAGCTCCCTGTTATTAATACAATTTTACATGGCGATTTATGTTTGAGCAATATTATATATGATTCTCGAAGTGAAAATATCAAAGTCATAGATCCAAGAGGACTTGATTTTAAAAATAATTTTTCAGTGTATGGTAATCAAATTTACGATATATCCAAATTACTGCATTCGATAGTAGGTATGTATGATTTTATTATTGCTGATTTATATGATTTAGATTATAGCGAAAAAAATGGGTGGTCATTGAATTTTAATGAAGAGGATAGATATAAAAGTATCCAGCAAAATTTAATGTCTAGGACTGTTGTTGATCAAGAAAATATAACTATGGATATGATTATAGCTCCAACAATTTTATTGTTTTTGAGCATGGTTCCATTGCATTTTGACAAACCGTTAAGACAAAAAGCAATGATGGCAAATGCATATAGATTGTATTGTAATTATATGAATAAATAATTTTAAAATTTTGATGATCATCGTAAAGAATGTTTATAAACGATATACCACTAAGCTTGGGGTAAGCGATTGGGTATTAAAAGACATAAACCTAACAATACCTAAAAATGTGAGTGTTGGAATAGTTGGTGGTAATGGAGCAGGTAAATCTACGCTACTCCGCATAATTGGTGGAGCTGATTATGCGACTTTAGGTACTGTAGAAAGACAATGTAGAGTTTCATGGCCAATGGGAAATGGTGGTGTAGAGGCAACAATGACAGGCCGACAGAATGCTAAATTTATCTGTCGCATCCATGGTTTTGAATATGATATGGAATACAGAATTAAGCGAATTCAAGAATTTGCAGATATAGGTAAATATTTTGATATGCCTGTTAATACTTACTCAGCAGGTATGCGTTCAAGATTGCAGTTTGCTTTGTCATTGGCATTTGACTTTGATGTTTATATTTCTGATGAAGTGACCTCAGCTGGCGATGCGTCTTTTAAAGCTAAAGCGGAAAAGGCTTTTAAGGATATGGTAGGAAAGGCAAGCATTATTATGGTTGCCCACAATGATGGAATGCTAAAAAGCTTTTGCCAATCAGGAATATTTCTATATAAGGGGCAAGCAACTTGGTATGACAAGATTGACGATGCACTTTATGCATATAAGGAAACTATAAAAGTATGAGTACTGATGTAAAGACAGAAGATGGTAAATCAATAGTCGTACGAGAACTAGGGAAAACTACCAGAATGGTAAATAGAATATTCAGAGGAATATTCTTGGTAATTTATATGTTTTCAATTGTTGCTTGCATTTATTGGACTATGGCATCAGACAGATATGTATCTGAAGCAGTTGTGTTAGTACAAAATACTGAAACAGGTGGAGCTTCTAGTCCTTCGGATCTGCTTAGTATGTTTACAGGTGGTTCTGGAAATAAGACAGACCAAATGCTGCTTATTGAATTTTTAACATCAATAGACATGTTAAACAAACTAGATTCAGAACTTGATTTAAGAGGACATTATAGCGATACAAATGCCGATATTATTTCTCGTATGTGGAGTAAAGATATTTCTACTGAATGGTTCTATAAATATTTTAAAAACAGAGTAACTGTTGTTTATGACGAATATAGTGGAGTTGTAAGAATAAGTGCCCAGGCATTTGATCCTGAAACAGCAACTAAAATAACTACTTTGCTTGTACAAAATGGTGAAGATTTTATGAACAAACTCAGCCATAAAATAGCGGATGAACAAGTATTGTTTTTGTCACAACAAGTAGAAATTTCAAAAAATGAATTATTAGTAGCAAATGAGCAACTATTGGATTTTCAGAATAAGAGAAACATGGTTTCGCCTACTACTGAAGTTGAAAACTATCAAAGTTTGATTGCTAACCTTGAAAAACAGAAAAGTGAAATTTTGGTAAAGATAGACACTTTACCAGCAAACTTAGGGAATAACAATCATATAAAGCAATCAATGTTAACAAACATAAAAGCCATAGAAGAACAAATTAGTAAGTTAAGAGAAAAGATTACAAATGCAAATGAAAAAGTTAGTGCATTGAACGAGCTAGCTGATGAAGAAAGATTATTAAAGATGGATGTTGAATTCAAAAAGGAAATCTATTCATCAACCTTATCAGGACTAGCGAAAGGCAAATTGTCAGCAGCTAGACTTATAAAGAATGTAGGTATCCTTCAATCACCATCAAAACCACAATATGCAGTGAAACCTGAAAGACTTTACAGTATAGCTGCAACTATAGTTGTGATGCTTTTGGTGTTAGGGATGCTTCAGTTGTTGAAGGCAGTGATATTAGATCATGTTGATTAAAAAATACAGCATATAAAAAAATTATAAATCAGTATTTTTAATAATCGAATAAATTGAAGTAAGGTATTAATTTATAATTATAAATAGGTAACTGTAAATGTTTAGAATTTTCAAATCAAAGAAATCATTTAATCTATCTAAAGGATTAATGAATGCAGAAGAAAATATCCGTAAAAGTACAAAAGATAAATCTAAACTTGCTGATAAGCTACGAATTTTAGCAAAAGATTCTTTTGAGAGTTATCCTCATGATGCATTGCGTATCATGAGTGAATCTAATGAACTGGTTCCTCAGAATACAAAAGTGAAGTGGATTGGATTCAAGATGTATGATCTTGGAGAAGTTAGAAGTAGTTACGAAAAACTTTCGTCACTCCCTGAAGATGCTTTTGTGTCTGCATCAGAACATAAGAAGTTTCATAAGATTGCCGAAGAATTTAACTATCTTGAACTCATTGATGCTACTAATGTTGATACATCAATTAAGGAAGATGTTAAAGTTGAAACAAAGCCTGAAATCATTAAGATGATGTCATATAAGACTCAAGAAGAATGGATGAAGGCTACCAAGAAACAAATTTTGAATTTTAGAACAACTGAATTTCAAAAGTTCTATAAACCTTCTGCGAAAAAAATAGGGATCATATGTGATGAACCTTTTTTACAGTATGTAAAACCTTCTGCTAATTTTGTATACCTAACACCTGATAATTATGAATCTATAATAAACTGCAACAACGAAAATGAAGATAATTCTCAAGATAATGAAGTAAAACCATTAGATATGTTGATGGTTGTTTCCACATGGATGGGAATAGATTCAGTTTGGAGAGGACTTTCTTTTGTACCTAAAACAGAGAATTCATGTAGTGATGAACGTGCTGCAACTATCAAATGCATGAATTTATGTAAGGATAAGGGGATTCCTGTAGTCTTTTATAATACAGAATATTCATCACATTTAGATAATTTTACTGAATTAGCATCTATTGCTGATTATGTTTATACTGCTGATGCATCAACAGTCTGTACATTAAAAGAAATATGCCAAGATGCAAAATTAGTAGAGTATCTGCCACTAGGTATTAATCCGCTTATTCATAATCCTGTTGGTATGCGTTACACGGTAGAACCTGATAGCGTTGTTTATTCTGGAGTATGGTTTTCTGAAAAAGAAGATAAAGTAAAAGAGTTAACAAAGTTATTCAATAGTGTAATTGCTGCTAAATTGCCTCTTCACATTATAGATGGCGCAAATGGAATTACAGATAAAAAATATAATTATCCGGATTCATATAAGAAATATATAGCAGGTGGTGCAGAGTACGAAGATATTGTAAAAATCAGCAAAACTGCGCCATGGTCCGTTGTTTATAATTCTGTTGAAAACAATTCAAGATTAGTGAATAGTCGTTCATTTGAATTGGTGGCATCTGGTTGTAATATACTATCAAACTACAATGAAGAATTAGTAAACCTTCTCCCTTCTTCATACATCATTAATACGAATACAGATACTGCCGATTTTGTCAAACGAACTAAGCCTGAAAATTTATACGAACGCCAATTATTTGGTATTCGTAATGTGATGAACGATCATACATGTTTTAACAGAATAAACCATATATTGGTAAATGCAGGTCTTGAAGATGAAATAACATTACCAGCAATCTTAGTAATTGGTGAAAAAACAAATCACAATCAAGAAAGTTTTAGCAGACAAACGTATGTCAAAAAAACATTTGTTGATCGAGACGAATTAACAGTTGATATGATATCAGAATATGATGCTATTACTTGGTTTGACGATAATATCTATTATGGTGAATTTTATCTAGAAGATATGATGAATGCCTTTAGATATACAGATGCAGACTTTATAACTAAGGATTGTTATTACATACAAGAAACAAAAACAAAGCAAACATTTAATGCAGGCACAGAGCATGACTATGTAGAGGAATTTAAGGATAAATCGACAACTGTATTTTGGTCAAATTCCTTTGAACCATCGTCATTCTTGAAAATTAGCAAAGATCAAACACATGACGGAATCATTGAAAAACTACTAGGTAATGATGAATTAAAAGGTTATAGCCTAGATCGTACAAATTTGGTCAGGAACTACTCAACCTATGTAGCATCTATAACAAGACCGTCGTATTTACAATACCGTGCTTCAGTTGTTATTCCAGTATTTAATAATGGGAAATATCTATTAGATTATGCGTTTTCAAATTTACTTAATTCATCATCATTTAAGGATATGGAAATTATTATTGTAGATGACGGTTCAACAGATCAAAACACAATATCTACTATTAACTATCTCACTAAGAGATATAAAAATGTTCGTTCATTCTTCTTTAAAGATGGGGGCTCAGGTTCAGCATCAAGACCTCGAAATAAGGGGATAGAACTAGCAACAGGTGAATACATTCTATTTTTTGATCCGGACGATCAATGTGTTGGTGATGGTTACGCAAAACTCATTCAAGCGACAGATGATGAAGATTTTGACTTAGTAATAGGTAACAATTATGTATTAGGTAAGGAACGAGCAGAAACTAATAATTACAAATATCTGTATGATGTATATAAATCAAATGAATTGATATTAGAAGATGGTATTAAGGAATCAGAAATTGGTTTTAGAACTGTCAGAATCCAGTCAATGCTTATATTTACAGAATTTTTAAGGAATTCAGGAATTACATTTAAAGAAGGTGCTATTGGAGAAGATACCTTGTTCTCTTGGCAGATTTTGAAACTAGCTAAATCTGTAAAATTATCAAATACCTTTACGCATACATATTTTTCAGCAAGAGAAAATTCTGCAACTAACACTTTTACGGCTGAGATGTTTAGAAAACTAGCATTAATACAGCAAGATAAAGTTAAGTGGTTACAAGACAATGATGAACTAGAACAGTTTATAGAGCAAAAGTTTGAGACTTACGCTAAAAACACTATTTTAGGTCGTTTAGATAAAGTTACTGATGAAGAAAAAGCTGAGTGTGAATCTATTGTAAAGGACATGCTAAATGTGTTTGCACCATTCTATAAAGGAGAGGATGAAATTCTTCTTAATGCTATGGAAATCACAAAGGTTCAACTGGAAGAATTAGAAAACGAACAATTATCGCAATCTGAATTAGATATTTCTCAAAAACAACTAAAAAAAATTACAACTACTTCAAGAAAAAAGAAGAGACGTTAGAGAAATATAATTGTTTGAAAGTAATTAAATCAAAAAAGTTTAAGAATAACAAGAAGATATAATATTATGAATCGTAAAAAGTTCACAAATTTTATAGAAGATACTAAATTATATTTAAAAAACAAGGTGTCTAGAAAGATAGATGCTTTTGCAAAATATACAGTTGTTTCAGCATGCTACAATGTTTCCTTGTACCTAGATGATTTCTTTAGATCGATGGTTAAACAAACTATAGGTTTTAGGGATAATATTTATTTAATCATGGTTGATGATGGTTCTACGGATGATACCTCTGAAATTATCAAAAAGTGGGCAGATAAATATCCTAACAATATAACTTATATTTATAAGGAAAATGGAGGTCAGGCTACTGCAAGAAACTTAGGTTTAAAGTTTGTAAAAACACCATGGGTAACATTCACTGATCCTGATGATTTCTTAAATGACATCTACTTTGAAAATATTGATAACTTTTTAAAAAGCAGTAAGGAACGAGACAATATTTCTATCATATCCACCAACATGATTTTCTTTTATGAAAAGGATAATGTTTATAAGGATAATCATCCTTTAGCGTTTAAGTTTAAAAATGAACAACTTGTTCTTCCTGTAAGCAAAATGGGAAAAAATGTTCAGCTTTCTGCGGCAAGTGCTTTGTTTAATGTAAAATTATTAAAGAAACATACACATGAATTTCCTGATATTAAACCGAATTTTGAGGATGCGTATTTTATAGGGGATTTTCTAATAAAAGAAAGTAATACTTCCGTTGTATGCTTAAAAAATTCAAAATATTTTTATAGAAAGAGAGAGCTAGGTACCTCAACATTAGATAACGTTTGGACTGATATTAGACATTTTTCAGATGTTTTTACAAAAGGATATATTCCGCTATTAAAAAATGGAACTTTAGATAAAAAATCAACCAGTGTCATACAAAACGAGGTTTTGTATGCCATTTCATGGCACGTACTTCATTTATTAAATAGAGATGAGGGTACTAATTTTTTATCTGATGAGGAAAAACAAAACTATCTCGATTACATGGATAAATGTTTTTCATTTATTGATAAGAATACTATTTTTAATTTTACGGGAAATGGTATATGGCATTACCATAAATTAGGAATTATGAATTGTTTTAAGAGACAAGATCCTAAAATATCGCCATTGATTTTTATCGAAAAATATGATCAGTTCAAAGATGAGATTCTTATAAGATATTTTGTTGCTAGCGAATGTATTGAAGAATTTAAAATTGGTGATAATGAAATTATACCATCTCATACAAAGTGGGTTAGAGATACATTTGTTGGAAGAACATTTATCCTTCAAAGATTAATTTGGTTGCCTCTAAAAAATCTACAAAAGGGAGTGTTATCTGTAAAACTTTGTAGTGAGATTTCAAGAATTTCTTGTGGCGGTAATCAGAAAAAAGAATATCCAATAAATGAAATTAGGGATAGCTTTGCAACAAAAGTAAATGATTCTGTAAGTGGTCCATGGTTATTTATGGATCGTATGACTCAAGCTGATGATAATGCAGAACATCTTTATCGTTATGTATCACATAAGTATCCAGAACAAGAAATCTACTACTTATTAAACAAAGATTCAGCTGACTGGACTAGACTAGAATCTGAAGGATTCAAGATGATTGAGTTCGGAAGTGAAAAACATAAAGATATATCATTGAAGTGTTCAAAAATTATTTCTAGCCATATTGATCAATTTGTAACAAATTATTGGAAAGATAATTCTCTTGATAACAAACAAATTATTTTTTTGCAACATGGAATAACAAAAGACGATTTATCTAGATGGTTAAATACTAAGAAAAGAATAGATTTATTTGTTACGGCAACAATTCCAGAATGTGACTCAATATCTGGTGATTATAACAAATATAGATATAGTGATAAAGAAGTAAAACTTGTCGGTTTTGCGAGACATGATGCATTATTGAAAGACGCAGATTCTTTTAAAAAGAAAATGATAATGATAATGCCTACATGGAGAGCTTCATTAGCGTCTAGCAGGTTCGGTAAAGTTGTTTTAGCTAATGATTTTGAAGAAAGTATTTTCTTTAATTCTTGGAAGGATTTTTTATGTTCAGAAGAATTAAAGAATTTGTCTCGGCAATATGGGTATGAGATTCTTTTTGTTCCTCACCCAAATATGAAATTTTCTATGGAATTATGGAATCTGCCATCTTACATTCGTTTACCTTCTGAAGCTAACTTTAGTATTCAAACAATGTTTAAAGAATGTTCTATGATGATAACCGATTATTCTTCTGTGGCATTTGATGTTGGATACTTAGAAAAACCTGTTCTTTATTATCAATTTGATGAAGATACTTTTTGGTCTCAACAAGTATATCAGAAAGGATATTTTGATTATAGAAAAGATGGCTTTGGTGCTGTATGTAATACACAAGATGAATTACTAGTGGAACTTGAAAAGTTACTTAGTATCAATTGTGAAAATGTTCCTGGGCTTAAAGAAAAGGTTGAGAATACTTATAAATTTAGAGATGGTAAAAATTGCGAAAGAACGCTTCAAGCTATTCTAGAATTGGATAAGCCTAATCCAAATCAAGTTAATCAAGATATAGTTATTGATTTTATTAAAATGGCTATTCAGCACGATGATTACGCGCTTGCTAGAAGTAGAGCAGAAATTTTATTAGCAGATTACCCAAATAATAAATCTTACAAAGATTTATTAAGTTTATTAAATGCAAAAGATTTACTTGCTAATTGTAAACTTTCAGAAGTTGAGAATTTACTAACATCTATAACTGACATACCTGAACAATTTACAAATCTTAAAAATATTATTTTTGCTAAATTCTTCGTATTTACCCATCAATATGAGAAAGCAAAAGAACTTCTTGAATCGTATAAGCTAAGTTCTTATGAATATAGCATGCTTGTTTGGGTATATGGAAAACTAGGTATTAATGAACTTCCTAATAAAGAAGTAAATAATAGCTTTGAAATTAGTGAAGAATCAATAAATCTGTTTGTTAAAGGCATCTATACTAAATACTTATTAAATCAATCAGACTCAATACTTTCATATTTTAGAGAAGTTTCAGAATCTGATAATGAAAAACTATTTGCAGATAGTTCATTAAATGTAAAACAATTTAATGTTGATGTTATTAAATTAAAAGATCCATTCCTATTTGCAATGATTTGTGAGGCTGCAATAGATAGTAGTGAATGGAGTATTGAAGGTAAGTTTAGAACTCAAATAGAAAAGATAGAAGGTAGAAATAATCTTTGGAGAACCCTTGCTACTAAACGAGCATTTTTAGATGGTAGAGAAAACTATTTTAATGATGTTTACAGTAATCTAAGCAATGCCTATTGTGATGAAATAAGGTTTATGACTATAGAAGAATTTGAAATGTATCTTCAAGCTTCTAGGGATAAATTTAAACCTAAAGCATTTAGCAGAATGATTAATAAGATTAGATATGAACAATTTGAAAGTATTAAAGAAACTCAAAGATTGATTCAGTTTGAAAAAATTTTATCTAAGTATTCTGTTGAATAAAAATGAAAGGTATATAAAAATGATAGAGATAAAATTAACGGAAAAAATAGAATTTGTTGACGAACTTGAAATCAAATATATGTTCAAACCTGCTACATTGGATGTAGAACATTTAATAGTTATTTTTAGTGGTTATGGTGGTAGAAGTTTATATACATACGATTTTGCTGGTGATTCACTAAAAGATATACCTTCAAATATTCTTTGGATTAAGGATGAATTTGGTGGAGCACCTTGTTACTATATGTGTAAACATAGAGATTTTTCGATAGAAGAAAAGATCATTAAATTTATAGATAAAAAATTAAGTGCATTATCACTATGTAGAGATGATGCGACTATATTAGGCGCATCAAAAGGAGGAACAGCTGCGCTATATTATGGTATAAAGTATAATTTTAAAAATGTCATCTCTAGTGCGCCTCAATTTGATTTAGGTAGTTTCTTAAGTTATCCATCCAATCATGAGTCATGCAAAGAAATGTTTGATATGGAAAAGAACGATAATGTTGAATTTTTCAATAACTTGCTTTATACAGAAATATCTAAGAGTTGCGAAGAAAATACTAATATTTACCTTATTTACTCTGAGTGCGATGAAACGCAAGACTATACTAAAGCAATAGAATTGTTAAGGAGTTCGTTTGATAAATTATCATTAGTGAATGTTGATTCAAAACTTGTTGGACAGCATAATAAAATAACAGGATATTCTGTGTCGCTAATTAAATCAATTTTACTACAAAATGCGTTTAAGTTTTCACCTAGTATTAATAGTTTAAAAATAGGCTTGTCAACTCAAATGTCAATCACTGATGCTTTAAGACAGTCTCAGCAAAATTTAGAAAGTTATCTTGATGGATTTACTTATTCTCCAAAAGCTTTGCAACTTAAAATAGTAAGTATGAGGAGATTTAATAACGTTAGTAATGTAAATACTAAATACTACTTATGCTTAGATAGTAATGCTGGTGTGAGTTACAAGTTAGAGTTAAAAAATATTGTTGCTTCTAGACAAATAATACAAGATCTTGAAAAAAAATATTACTTGTATTCATACACGAATATGGAAGACAACTATTTTGAATTAGTTAAACCATTGGATTTAAATAGTATAAAACCTTCTTTGTATAATCTAAGCATCTTAAAATTAGAAAAAGATAAAGAGATTAAATCTACTTTGTTGTCTACTAATGAAATTACTACTTTATTAAATAAAGATGATTGTTTACTTGGAAAACTTTTTTCATATCGAGATAATTCAGTGAAATTATTCATATCTCCGGACGTTTCTAGTTATGAACCAGATCTTTTTAGAATAACAAAAAGAATAATTGACAAATCAAAATTTTTGTATGAGGGGTGGTTTATAAAATATGGTTTGAATTGTGATGATTATAGTGATTTAGATTATTATATGGTATTTCGTAATTGCAGTAATAAAGTTAATAATCAATCTAAAAGAATAAGAATAGGAAAATTAAGTAATCAAAAATTAAAATCTTTGTTTAGTGGGGAATGTTTTATTTCAAAAGGATCATTTTCATCTGTAGGGTGTAAAGTTCTCGAACTTTGTAAAGATGTTAAATTAGCAAATGGAGAATATGATGTTTTTGTTTCAATGATTTCATTATCTCATGTCTTTAGTCATAAATTTGCTCATTGGAAGGTCGAAAGTAATACAATTGTTTCAGAATGTGTATATTCGGAAGTTAATAATTTACACACTACACCAGATTTAGACAAAAAAAGTGTTGATGAGTTAATGTTAATGAGTGAACATTCAGTTAACTTGGCTATTTTAGATTACATTAGAGACATGTCTATTCCTGTAGATTTTCTTAAGTATAAGAAAATTAGACAGTATCTTGTAGCAACAAAAAATAATACTTTTCTTGATTATCTACAATATTGTTTCCAACAACTCTTGAAAGATGATTTATATGAGGAATTAAAATGAAGTGTGCAGTATGTATTTCTGGAGCATTTAGAGGAAACTATAAGTTAGCGTTGGACTCAATATATGCAAATCTTGTAAATCCATTGAATGCTGATGTTTTTATTGAAACGTGGGATAACTATTATGAATGGCCTGGTGTGTGTGGAGCAACTTTTGTACAAAGATTATTTGGAAATGACATTTATAAAATTTCGCCAAAGAGTTTAGCTTCTGAAAATTTATTTAAAAATAATCTTCCTAACACCTATAAAAAATTGATTAACCCTATCAAAAAAAAAATAAGTATAAATGATATTACGTCATCCTACGATGTTGTTCAAATGTCCACAAATTCAGAGGAAGCATTCAGTAAAAATGTTTTAAAAGATATGGATGTAACGGGATTATTTGTACCTAATCAATATAGAATGTTTTATTTAATGTACAAAGTTAATGAATTAATGCATCTATACGAAAAATCATCAAATGTGTTGTATGACGTTGTGATTAGAGTTCGTCCTGATGTTGTATTTGAGACCCATCCAATACTTACTGGGTATAGTGACATAAAAGAGAACGAAGTTCTAATGAAGTGGGTATATTGGGGGCTTGATGACGTTTTTTTTGTTGCCACACCATCAGCCATGGATAAATTGTTATCTTTATGGTTAAACGTTCTTAAAACAAAAAAATTATCACCATTTAAAAATCATAAATATAGATCGCACGCATTGCTAACAGCTTGGACTAGTTTCAAGAATATTGGAATTGTTTCATATAATTATAATTTATCTATTCAAAAAGTTTTGGATGATTATTTACCTGATATTTCTATGGAAATAAATGATGATTTACAACTATTAAAACAAAACAATAATTCAGAATTTACTCAAATTAGAAACTGGGTTAAAGAAATTGAAAATAAATTTAATTTGAAGCTATTGTAATTTTTTATAGGTCGCAATTATGAAAATAAGAAATAAAAAATATGCTGTATGTATATCTAGAACATTTATAGGGAATTATAAATTAGCACTTGATTCAAATGAGTTTGGAGAATATCAAAAAAAAATTAACTTTACCAGAGAATTTAGTTGATAAAACTGCCAAAACTATACCTAAAGGTATAGTAAATTCTAATAAATTGTAAACGCTCCATAATGACCTAAAACTGCACTTATGATTATAGTAAAACAGCCCCAAGACGGGCGTTGGTTCTTTAAAAATTTATGTTGATATACATCACATAATGCATAACAAATATTTTTTTTGAGCAGACCTCGAGAATCGATCCAAAACCCATCTGTTTTGCATCTGTTTGCAAAAAATAACATTTTTGTCACCTGATAAGAGAACGTGGCTCTATGGATCTGTACGTGGATCCTACGGTGGTTTTAATGCATTTTGTCATGTAAAAAAGTGGTTTGCGAAGTCCCGAAAAGGCCTCATGATAACATATAAATGTTGGTATTTTGAAGGGTTTACGTGAAATGGATAACAAGGAAATTCTTATGCAGTTCAATGAGATTTCCAAAAATCTGATGAGCAGATGCTCACCGGATTCAGATATCTATCCATTAGTTACAGCACTGATTTCTCTCTTCAATCTGGTCATTAACATAACTCAGAGTTTGAAAGAAAATTTTGTAACTCAAACAAAACATTTTGAATCACAAATAAGTTTGTTCAAAGAGCTGGCACAAAATCCGAAGACCAGGCAAAAAAATCTGAAGAAGAAAATAAAAATTTAAAACTGATGATAAAAGAACTGCAGGAGCAGTTGTCAAATTC
>ODAI012218716.1_pt1 | contig 41420 bp, 36 predicted proteins | sample 1539321 | NCBI WGS metagenome assembly ODAI01 (sample SAMN02144231, study PRJEB22623) | gut metagenome | biome: sheep rumen | host: Ovis aries | place: New Zealand
CATCTTCTCCATATCTGTAGCCATGTATGCTGAGATATATCCTCTGTCGAACTGCATACCTTCTACGAGATCAAGCTCTGTCTGCATTGTCTTGGACTCTTCTATAGTGATGACACCGTCATTAGATACCTTCTCCATTGCATCTGCGACAAGCTGTCCCACTTCCTCATCACCTGCTGATATTGCGGCAACTCTTGCGATATGCTCTTTTCCGTTGACCTTTGAGCTCATCTTGGCGATGGCATCGACCGCACACTGCGTAGCTTTCTTCATACCCTTACGAAGAATGATGGGGTTGGCACCTGCTGCCAGGTTCTTGATTCCCTCATGAACCATTGCCTGAGCAAGTACTGTAGCTGTTGTAGTACCGTCACCTGCCACATCATTGGTCTTGGTAGCAACCTCCTTAACAAGCTGTGCTCCCATATTCTCGAAAGCATCCTCAAGCTCGATCTCCTTGGCGATAGTCACACCGTCATTGGTGATCTGAGGTGCCCCGTAAGACTTGTCAAGCACCACATTACGTCCCTTGGGTCCAAGTGTTACCCTAACTGTATCTGCTAACTGGTTGACGCCGCTTTCAAGAGCTGCTCTGGCGTCAGCGCCATATTTGATCTCTTTAGCCATTTTATATCTCCTCCTTGGTCTTACTTAATAATAGCAAGTATATCAGACTGCTTAACAATGATATACTCCTCTTCATCAATCTTAACATCTGTTCCGGAATACTTAGAGTAGATTACATTATCACCTACGCTTACTTCCATCTTGACTTCCTTGCCGTCTACCACTCCTCCGGGGCCTACAGCTATAACCTCAGCCTGCTGCGGCTTCTCCTTATTCTGTCCCGGCAATACGATACCGGACTTAGTAGTCTCTTCTGCTACCAACTGCTTTAATACGACTCTGTCGCCTAATGGTACTAGATTCATCTCAATGCCTCCTAACTTTTTATGCGTTATCACTCAATGAGTTAGAGTGCTAACAATCTCTACACAATTATTTATTCTAGTCACTTTTTTATTTTTTGCAAGGGGTAAATATATGATTTTATAATTTATTTAGAAACAGCTAATTATTCCTTATGAAGTCTCTCATAATATCCCGGTGCGTTCTTGACTTCTATCTTATTCTCGAACATGGCATATTCGGCATCCGAAAGGGTATCCTTAAGATCCGTCTCCACATTCTCCTTAATGGCGTAGCCCACAGCCACAGAAGGCGCTATATGTGCATCATCATATTCGTTGCACCCCGAAGAAACGGCATTACAGAAGCCCTCGCATTCGCCCTCGGCAGGCATGGGTATTAAGACATTGAACACATCTCCGTCCACTCTTCCTATTACATAATCCGGCTTGGCATTGTCCCGTATTATATCGGCAACGGTCTTAATGAGTCTGTCACTTTCCTCATCACCATAATTATCATTGACATACTTCCAGTCATTGATATTAATACACACTCCGGCTACCGGCACTACCTGCGATCTGTCCACTATCTTAAGACGGTTTTCAAAATATGTGCGGCTCAGCATATCGGTAAGCTCGTCGTTTTTCTCACCCGATCTTACCTGATATGATTCCTTCTCAAGCTTCTGCTCCAGCTCGTCCGTATATATCTCAAGTTCTCTTTCCACATATGACTTCTCTCCGAGCTTCTCATATGTCTCCACGATCCGTTCGATTATGACCTTAACCTGAGGAATAGTATCATACTCAACCGCATCATATTTTACATATACATGCGCCATAGTTCTGTCACATATGCGAAGCTTGATACCCGGATCGAGTATCACATCCGGTTCAAATCCGGTCCAGTCACCCACAGCAAGCGCTTTCTCGCCGTGTCTCTCGGTCATCATCACTGATACACCGGTAAGCTTATATACGGATTTGAACAGTTCCAGAAGAACCTCTATATCAAAAAGCGTCTCTAACTTATAATTCCTTATGTTGTCCTTAAGTCTCTTCTCAAGCGGTATAGAACCATATGCCATAACCCATTCCTCCGATACAAACGAACTTTTCGCCAACTTACGCTGCACTGCTATTCTATCATCTACAAGTGCGATTATGCAATACACTGTACTCCTTTATACTTTATACTTTACACTTTACCGATGTATCACATATCGCATATCATGCTTCCCCAATGATCTTATCAAGTATCACCCTTGCCAGTCCATCCTCGTCATTGGAGTATTCCGTGATTATATCCGCATGCTCCTTCACATCATCCGCTGCATTGCACATGACTATGCCGTGTCCGGCCGCCTCTATCATGGATATATCATTCATGGCATCTCCCGCCGCATATGAATCTCCTATGGGTATGCCCAGATGATCGCACAGCCATGTAAGAGCCCTGCCTTTGCCTGCGGTCTTACTGTATATCTCCAGATATTCCGGCTCCGAATACAGAGCATCCAGTATATCCGAATGCTTCGCAAGTACCTTCTGCCTGAATCTCTCAAGCTTTTCCGAATCCGTAAGTGATATGGCAAGCATCTTGGAAGGAGCCTTATCCAGCACCTTAAGAGGATCGTCGGTATACAGGATCGGAATATGTATCTTGATTGTATACTTCCTTATCTCCGCATCATCCCTTGCGGTTATCACGGCATTCTCCGTATATGCCTGTATATGCACATCCATATCATGCGCCATATCCCATATGCTTTTCACCCTGTCCAAAGGAACCGGGTCCTCATATATTGTGACACATCTGTCACAATCATATATGAGAGAACCGTTATTGGCAGTGATATAGACACCGGACATATCAAGTCCCGCCAGGCGCTTTACCTCAAGTATGCTGTCAAGAGGACGTCCCGATGCGAGGACGAATTTGTGTCCCGATGCCGTCATATGCCTTATGACATCTATACTGTAATCGCTTACTTTGCTTTCATTATTAAGCAATGTTCCGTCCAGATCAGCGAATAATATCTTCATAACACTCCGTTCCTACCTTGGCGCCGACCTAAGGTCATCCCACACGGATACCGGCACATACAGATTACCGAAGCCCAACCCCAGATCGGTTTTCGGCTTGGCTTCTCCGTGATAATCCGATCCTCCGGATATCAGAAGACCGTTTTTCTCGGCAAATCTCCTCGTCTCTCTCTCCTCCGCCTCGGAATTGGTAGTATATATGGCCTCTATTCCCATTAGTCCCACTGCCTTAAGCTCATCGGTAAGCTCCTGCAGCCTGTCCCAATTCATATGATAGAGCAGAGGGTGGGCGATTATTGGTATACCTCCCGCTCTCTTGATAAGCCTTACTCCGTCAGCAGCCGTAGTCTTCTCCCTTGGCACGAAGTACGGTCCGTTATCGCCTATATATCTTTCGAAGGCTTCTTTTAAATAGGTGGTGTACCCCTTCTCAAGCATGAATCTCGCATAATGTCCTCTTGTGATCACACTGTCCGGGAATCTGTCCTTAAGCTCATCATATGTCATTGGCATTCCGGCTTTTGTTAAGAGCCTGCACATCTTCTCATTCCTTACATCCCTTGAATCCACGAATTCCTTAAGGAAGCTTACAAAGCCATCTTCTTTGTAGTCAATATCAAGTCCTACTATGTGTATATCCTTATCACGCCACTCCGTCGACAGCTCTACTCCCAGGATCACTTCTATATCCTTATCTGCTGCGTAGCTTATAGCCTCATCAAGTCCAGCCACCGTATCGTGATCCGTGATGGCAATCTTATCAAGCCCCTTATATAAGGCATAGTCTATAAGCTCTGTCGATGTAAGGCTTCCGTCCGAATTACAGGTATGTGTATGCAGGTCTATGGCATTTTTTCCCTTAAGCGTATTATTGTATGCCTTACTTTCTCTGTCTCTTGGATTAAACCAGTCGTTCTCTTTTGCTTTACTTCTCATTATCTTATGTTCTCTTATGTAATATGCCTGCCCCGATCAGATGCAATGACCTTCTTTTGAGGATATGATATGTACTGTAAAAGCCGGCGTATACACACGCCGGCCGTTATCATATATCAATCCTCGTCGTTCTCTCTGTCTGCGGTATATACCGTACGCTTTCTTGCCATCTCATCGCTTTCGAGGTACTCATCATATGTGGTTATCTTGTCTATGATCTTACCATCCGGCATGAATTCTATGATCCTGTTGGCTGTTGTCTGGACTATCTGATGATCTCTGCATGCGAAGAGCTCCACTCCGGGGAATTTGATCATACCGTCATTAAGAGCCGTGATCGCCTCCATATCAAGATGGTTGGTAGGCTCATCGAATATAAGGCAGTTGGCTCCCGATATCATCATCTTGGATAAGAGGCATCTTACCTTCTCTCCTCCCGAAAGCACCTTGACCTTCTTGACTCCGTCCTCTCCGGCAAAAAGCATCCTTCCAAGGAAGCCTCTCACGTAGGTAACGTCCTTAACAGGCGAATAACCTGTAAGCCACTCCGTTATGGTATAGTCGTTATTGAATTCATCCGTATTATCCTTGGGAAAATAAGCCTGTGAGGTGGTCACACCCCACTTGTAGCTGCCCTCATCCGGCTCCATCTCACCCATAAGTATCTTAAAAAGGGTGGTCTTGGCAAGCTCATTGCCTCCGACAAAGGCTATCTTGTCATCATGCCCCACTGTAAAGCTTATGTTATCTATTACCTTTTTACCGTCTATCGTCTTGGAAATTCCTTCAACAAATAGCACCTCGTTACCTATCTCACGCTCCGGTCTGAAATCTATATAAGGATATTTCCTGCTGGATGGCTTGATGGTATCAAGCTCTATCTTCTCAAGGGCTCTCTTACGTGATGTCGCCTGCTTTGACTTGGACGCATTAGCCGAGAATCTCGATATGAATTCCTGAAGCTCCTTGATCTTCTCTTCCTTCTTCTTATTGGCTTCCTTCATCTGCTTGATGAGAAGCTGGCTGGATTCATACCAGAAATCATAGTTACCGGCATAGAGCTGTATCTTGCCGTAATCTATATCCGCGATCTGTGTGCATACTTTATTAAGAAAGTATCTGTCATGTGACACAACTATGACGGTATTGTCAAAATCTATAAGGAATTCCTCAAGCCAGTTGATTGCATCCATATCAAGGTGGTTGGTGGGCTCGTCAAGGAGCAGAATATCGGGATTACCGAAAAGCGCCCTTGCAAGCAGCACCTTCACCTTCTGATTACCGTCCATCTCCGACATCATCATATAGTGAAGATCCGTATCTATTCCAAGTCCGTTAAGCAGCATCGCGGCATTGCTCTCTGCCTCCCAGCCGTCCATCTCCGCAAATTCCGCTTCAAGCTCGGCAGCCTTTACACCATCCTCGTCCGAGAAATCCTCCTTGGCATATATCGCATCCTTCTCCTTCATGATATCGTACAATCTCTGATTGCCCATTATCACCGTATCCATTACGCTGTATGCGTCATATTTAAAGTGATCCTGTTCAAGTACGGACAACCTCTGTCCCGGAGTGATAGCTATATCACCCTTGGTAGTCTCAAGCTTACCTGAAAGTATCTTTAAAAAAGTTGATTTGCCGGCGCCGTTGGCACCGATGAGTCCATAGCAGTTGCCCTCTACGAATTTGATATTGACATCCTCAAAGAGAGCCTTCTTACCCACTCTGTATGTCACATTGTTAGCACTTATCATTTCATAATCTCCTCATATTGTCATGCCTTGGCACAGCTTAAGTCATCTCGATAAAGCCATGCTTTTTAAGCTCCTGATATAATCTTGCCACAGGCAATCCTACCACATTATTATAGTCCCCTTCAATACCTTCTATGAATTTGGCAAAAGAGCCCTGTATCCCATATGCACCCGCCTTGTCCATGGACTCTCCCGTGGCGATGTATTCATCTATCTCACTGTCTGTAAGCTTATGGAGCCTGACTTTAGTCATCTCCGTAAAGCTAAGTACATGCGGTGTCCCATTATCCGTCCAGAGTATCGTAACCCCGGTATAGACATAATGAATTCTGCCCGAAAGCTCTTCAAGCATCTGCCTGCACTGCTTCTCATTCTTAGGCTTGCCGAGGATGCTCTCTCCCATGTATACTATGGTGTCCGCTCCGATCACTATATCATCTCTGTGTCCGTCTTCATATACCGCTCTTGCTTTTTCATAGGACAGGTCCTTGACCACCTCGTCCGGTTTGGTCCTCGATGTGATCTCATTGGATCTGCTCACACACACCTTAAACTTAAGCCCTACCTGTTCCATCAGTTCCTTGCGTCTGGGAGAACCCGACGCCAAAATCAGTTCTTTCATATTGATCTCTTTTCTCTTTTTTCTCTTTAACCCGTTCCCCCTGTTCTTCCCATATGATATCGCTTACTTGTGCTCTTCCGGTGTAAAACGTCTCGTCACCATGACCTCGTTGTCGATCTTCTTGGATATCAGACTCCTTCCTTCACTATCCGCTTCCTTCCAGAACTGCAGCTGCGAATTGATGCCCTTATCCTTACCCCTTACAACATGCTTGACATATCTTCCGTCATCAGTGAGTATATGAGCCTTAACGGTATCCTTAAGCTCCGTATCCAGTATATGCTTAAGCTTTTTCCTCAGGGCCTCATCCTCTACCGGGAAGAGTATCTCCACTCTTCTCTCTAAGTTCCTTGGCATCCAGTCGGCACTTCCGCAGTAATACTCCGGTTTTTTATTGTTCTCAAAATAGAATATCCTGCTGTGTTCAAGATAATCACCCACTATGGAACGCACGGATATATTCTCGCTTATACCCGGTATACCGACCTTAAGTGAGCATATTCCCCTTACTATGAGTTCGATCTTAACCCCGGCCATTGACGCTTCATATAAAGCCGTAATGATATCCGGATCACACAGAGAATTCATCTTGGCTATTATATGAGCCGGTCTGCCTGCCTGTGCATGCTCCTTCTCTCTTCCTATAAGATACAGGAACTTATCCTTAAGCCACAGAGGCGCCACACTTAAGCGGTTCCATGTTGCAGGCTCGGAATAGCCCGACAGCATATTGAAAAGTGCCGTTGCATCCTCTCCATAGGTCTCCTTACATGTAAAAAGTCCCACATCCGTGTATATCTTGGCCGTAGAGTCATTGTAATTACCCGTGCCGAGATGTACATACCTGCGTATGCCGTCTTCCTCCATACGTACCACAAGAGTTATCTTGCTGTGCGTCTTAAGTCCTACCAGTCCGTATATAACATGACATCCTGCCTGCTCAAGCTTTCTGGCCCATACGATATTATTTTCCTCATCGAATCTGGCCTTCAGTTCCACTAACACCGTAACCTGCTTGCCGTTCTCCGCCGCCTCCGCCAGTGCCGCAATTATCGGAGAATTACCGCTTACCCTGTATAGAGTCTGCTTAATGGCCAGCACATCAGGGTCCACACTTGCGCTTTTTACGAACCGTACCACAGGCTCAAAGCTCTGATACGGATGATGCATCAGTATATCACCTTTTCTGATAGAAGCGAATATATCTCCGCCCTCCGGAAGCTCCGGTACGGGATTGGGCTTATGTCCCTTGGCCTTATACTCTTCGGCTCCCTCAACTCCGTAAAGCTTCATTAAGAATGTAAGATCAAGCGGGCCGTCGATCTCATATATCTCCTCTTTCTTGATCATAAGCTCCGACTTGAGTATACCTAAGAGTCTGTCATCTATGCCCTTCTCCACTTCAAGCCTGATGGCTTCGCCCCACTGCCGCTTCTTGATCTGCTTCTCTATCTCTTTAAGCAGGTCTGCCGCTTCCTCTTCATCGATCTCCAGATCGGCATTACGCATTATACGGAACATCGCAACCGATAGTATCTCATAATTAAGGAAGAGCCTGTCTATATTACGCTCTATTATGCTCTCAAGCAGCAGCATTGTCCTACCTGACTTCTCACCCGGTATCTCCACCAGCCTCGGAAGCACACTCGGAACCTGCACAGTCACGAATTCTATCTCATCCTTATCGCCCGTCCTGCTTCGTACCAGCGCTCCTATATTAAGCGACTTATTGCGTATCAACGGGAAGGGTCTTGAGCTGTCAACCGCCATTGGTGTCAGAACGGGATATACATAATCTGCGAAAAACCTGTCCACGAATTCACATTGCTTCTTATTAAGCCCTTCAGTATCCCTAACGATATTGTATCCTGCCTTCTTAAGCTCTCCTGTCAGCACTCCGTATGTATCATACTGCTCCGCCACAAGTTCATGGGTGGTTCTGCCCAGAGCCTTAAGCTGCTCCTTAGGTGTCATCCCGGCAATATCCCTCTTCTTCACTCCGGCATTCTCCATATCCTTAAGGGATGCTACCCTTATCATGAAGAATTCATCAAGATTGGATGCGGTTATGGATAAGAACTTAAGCCTCTCGAAGAGCGGATTACGCTCATCCTTGGCTTCACTTAATACCCGTCTGTCAAATTCCACCCAGCTAAGTTCCCTGTTCCGGAAGTTCTCCGGAGCATTCACTGTAATCTTATTCATATCTGCCTCAGTATCATCCTAATCAACACATCTGTTACTTCTATATCTTGGCTATCTGCTTGATCACAGGTCTCACGCAGAATATCTCTTCGAAGAAATCCGCTCTCTTCTCGAACATCCCCTTCTCCAGAGTGATGTCCTTATTGGTACGGACTGTTATGACAAGCGTGTCATCTTTAAGGCTGGCTTTGATAGCGTTAAACTTCTGCTTCTGGCTCTTATCAAGTCCGTTGGCTATCCTTAGTATCGCAGCAAGCTTGGCGATACGCATGTATACCTCTTCACCCCTGCCGCTGATTGCAGTACGTTCAATGTCATAATCCATATATACGTGATTGTACTTGACCACACCCGCCACGATCTCACGCTCTGTCTCGGACAGACCTATTATCTCCGTAGCCATTATGATATCGTAGCTGCTCTGGGCTACATTATACAGACTGATGTATTTACCACAGTCATGCAATATCGTAGCTATACGAAGCAGAAGTCTGTCGCGCTTGCTAAGTCCCGTGACCTTCTTCATACTGTCGAATATGGCCATACATATATTCTCAAGAGTCTGTTCCCTCTTATCATCCCCCATATATCTCCTGCTTATGCTCCTTGAGCATGCGATGATATCTCCTTCAAAGTCATGATCTATGACGATAAGCTTCTTACGCTCACCATACTCATAGGCTATTCCGTCGCTAAGCGTCACTCCCGGTGCCCATATAGTCTTGGCGCTCATAACAGAGACGACACTCCTTATAAGCGTAGCCGCAATATACACCTGACTCATATTCTCCGGAGCTATTCCATACCGCCTGCAGAATTCCACAGGGTCCATCTCCCTTATCCTTGTGAAAAAGGCCATGAACCTTTCTGCAGTGACAAATCCCGGCGTATCGGAGTCCTTGGTCCTGCTCCATGTGATCGGGGATATATAATCATCCACTATGATGAGATTATCTATACTTCTCCCTCTTAGATACAGCTTCTCGAATACGGCCAACTGCGAGCCTATCATCTCCTCTAAGAGTTCATCATATCTGGCCGGCGTAACGTCAAGCTCTGTCAGACGCTCCTGAAGCCTTAATACTCCCAGCTTCATATTCTGCGTCACATCCAGCTTATCCTTGGCAAAAAGAGATAACTGGATACTTCCGCCCCCGATATCCACTATCGCGGTACTCTTCTCAATTGTCTGAGTGAACTCTCTTCCCTTACTGGCTACGGACTTATAATCCAAAAAGCGCTGCTCGGAATTGCTTAATACATCCACATGTATACCGGTACGCTGCTCTATCTGATCAAGAAGTATCCTTGTATTCCTCGTCTCTCTTATGGCCGATGTTCCATATGCCTTATAATCGCTCACGCGATAGCCCCTCATTATGCGGTAGAATTCATTAAGTATCCTGCATAACTCCTCTATCTTGTCTGCCGGGAGCTTCCCCTTGGAGTATGAATCCGTACCAAGGTCAAGTCTGTACTTCACATTGTCTATGATCCGCATCTTATCCTGACCAAATTCATATATACCGAGATTAAGTTCATATGAGCCCACGTCTATTGCGGCAAAAAGCTTAGCCATACATCTGCTCCTCTATCTCCGTTGCGGTTAAGGTATGATCATCTGAGCTCATCCTGCAAGGATCTGCTCTGTTCCATCACTGTCTCGAATATCTTCTTCATATGCTCCTTATACAGCGGATTGCCCGTCTTATTCGCCACTTCAAAAAGCTTGACCTTCTCTCTTCCCTCATCAACTGTGGGGATATTCTCTCTTGCCTTGAATTCGGCAATCTCACAGCTTATGCCCATTCTCTGTTCTAACAGGCTTATGAGCTTATCATCCACTTCATCGATCCTTTTCCTGTAATCTTCCAGTTGCATATCTATTCCTCTCGCAATTACATATATTATGTCACAGTATAGTTTATATCAGATTCGCCTTGATAGCAAGCCTATTAAGGGCTATAATTTATCATAAGGGATCGTATAAAAACAGTGTCGGTCCATGACAGCATTAAGACTCGGAGGCGGATAATGAAGGCACGCAATATTGTATTCATAGTGGTCTTTGCACTGATAATAACAGCCCTTGTGATAATGGCTTCACTCAAAGGGCATATGCATACCAATGAAGACGGCTATGTGGGCAATCCCGGTGGGAACCTGTATAACGGCGGACTATTCTGCGAGCATGACGGCAAAGTGTATTTCTCCAATCCCTCCGACTCCGGATATCTGTATGTAATGAACTCAGATGAATCAGATGCGAAAAAGCTGGCCGGCGTAGCCGTAGAAAGTATCAATGCAGACGATCATCGCGTGTACTATGCTCTTTCCGGTGCTTCCGCCGGTTCGGGACTCGGCTATATACGAAAAGCCACCGGCCTTTTCAGCATTAAGAAAAACGGCGGAGACAGTCTCTGTTATACTCAGGATGCTGTCGGGGTGGCAGCCCTTGTGGGTAATTACATATACTATCAGCACTATGATAAAAGTATAGGGACATATCTTGACAGAATCAGAATAGACAAGTCAGATAACGTGACTCTGATTCCCAGTATGGTGATTCCCGCTTCCGCAGATTCGGGATATATATACTTTGCCGGAGTACCTGTGAATAACGGCACTCATACTGAAGGGGACATGTATCTTCACATGCTTGATACCCGAACGGGAACCGAGACGGTGCTGTATGAGCATCAGATGTATCAGCCCATATATGACAACGGTTATATATACTACCTCGACCTTGAGACCAAGTACCAGTTACATCGTTACAGTCCTGTCACCGGCGAGGATATCGCTCTTACAACAGAGCGTGTTGATATGTTCAATGTCGGAGGCGGCATGATATACTATCAGACCGATTCTTCATCTCCGGATGCCGCACTTAAGCGTATGACTACGGAGGGTGCCGATCAGGAGATCGTTGCAACCGGCATATACTGTGATATCAATATCACCTCGAATTTCGTGTACTTCCACTCATATGACAGCAAAGTGCCCATGTATCACCAGTCGCTTCGCGGCGGCGTGAATGTCATGCTCTTTGAGCCGTAGATGATACAGCCTTAACTATCGCATCGCTGCTTCCCATTATAATACATCCTGATTGCGATTATTGATCAGCCTCTCCTGCCGTATTCTCAGTAGTATCTTTTTTCTCCTCTTCACCCGTAATACCCATAGCGTTCGTATTATCCGCGATTTCTTCACTATCATCCGCCGATTCCGCAGTCTCCGCAGGTGCCGGTACGTTTTCCTTGGCTTTCTTCTCTTCCTTCTTCTCCGTTACCTTAAGCACGATAGCCTCTATGATAAGGCTTATTATACACAGTGTACCTACGATCGCCATTACATAATACGCAAAGCCCTCCACCTTGCCCATTACGGGTTTGAAATCCAGCAATACAATTATTGCACCTGTAAGAGCGATTATGGTGAAGATGAGCTGTACGATCCATGCACCGCTTTCAAGTATCTTCATCTGTACGGCGCTCTGCATGATGATCACCGCCAGCACAAGGGTCACAAGTCCTATGATGAAGACTATCTCTTCAGCCAGTATCTTAGCTCTTAAAAGCTCTATACATCCGAGTATTACAAGCAGCACGCCGGCTGCGAATCTGTAGTCATTGAGTTTCTTATATGCACCCGATACAAAGTAAGACACTATGAGTGTAATACCAACCACTATAAGCGCTGCGCAGAAGCAGTAGCACAGATACAGTATATTGACCTCCGGAACCAGTATGAGTATGGCACCTATGGCTATACACAGAAGCGATGTCACTATCTGCATCACCATACCATCAGGTCTTGCGCTGTTCACATTTACAGTATTCTTATCATTGTTACCCATTTTAATCCACCATGCCGAGCACATTGTGTGAGGCTCGCGAGGCGAATTTCAGATTCGCCGATGCGATAAGGCGATTTGGGCTCGGCACAAATCGCTGTGTAAAAAATATGATATCAATCATATTTTTTACACTGTCTCTCATTATAATCCTGTATAAATCTGTTATCATCCAAGAGCGTTAAGCAGTTGCCTCATTGTCTTCTTAAGTATCGGATGTCTCAGGTTCTCATTAAGCTCACACATGGGCTTTAATACGAACTCTCGATTCTCCATATCCACATGCGGTATGATAAGATCGTCGCTTTCATACACAAGATCATCATACATCAATATATCAAGGTCCAGTGTCCTCGGCCCCCAATGTACATCCCTGACCCTGCCGGCTTTGCTTTCAAGTCCGTGAAGGTAGCTAAGGAGCTCCTCCGGCTCCATGAGCGTCCTTATATGACACACTCCGTTAAGGAAGTCATCCTGCATAACATCTCCGTAAGGCTTGGTCACTATCCTGCCGGAGTCCTCTGCCATCTCTATCAGCTCATTCTCGGCTATCTCTGCCACGGCATCATCTATGAAGCCTTCGCTGTCGCCCATATTGGAGCCGTATGATATATATACATCATGCCAAGCCCTGTGTATCTTCACTGATATGGACTTAAATTCCATAGGAACGGGGGCTTCCGGCTTACGCACCTCTATATCTGCCGCCCTTATCAGAGGAAAGGCAAGCAGTATCTCCTTGGCTATACTCTCTGCCGCTGTCTCTATAAGGTCATAGGATTCTTTAAGCATTACCGCACGTATAAGAGAGCATACCCTTGCATAGTCCGTTGACTTTTCAAGCTCATCCGTAAGGCCCGCTTTCCTTGTATCTGCATACAGAACCGCATTCACATAGAAGTTCTGTCCGTTCTCCTTCTCATCCTCATATACGCCATGATATGCCTTGATCTGAAGTTCCTCTATCCTTATCTCATCCAGCTTCCTACAGTTCATCCGTTCCTCTCCTTCCCGCACCCTTTCATGTATCATGCCACAGTTTACCGATATAGCGCTTTAAGCATCCGTATCACTTCCGCATTATCCCTCACATCATGCACCCTGACAAAGCTCACACCTTTTAACGCAGCATAGGCCGTAGTCGCCAGAGTCCCGTTAAGCCTTCTGTCAACAGGCAGATCAAGTGTCTTCCCAATCACTGACTTTCTGCTGCATCCAAGCAGAATAGGCAGCCTGATATACTCATACTCATTATCTCTCTTAATCCTTATATGTTCAAGCTCATCTATCCTTTTTATCACACAGAGATTCTGTTCATACGTCTTGGCAAAGCCTACCCCCGGGTCTATTATGATCCGCCCCGCATCCGTTCCCGCTTGCACTGCCGTCATTATGCTCTGAGACAGATCATCCTTCACATCTTCAATGAACAGGTCTTCATCTGCACTGCTATAGTCTGCATTATCCGAAGCATTAGAAGCTCGTCTGTATCCGTAATCTGTATCCTCACCGTGTCTGGTAACAGGCACGCCGGTATCCGTTGCGATCCCCGCCATAGTCACCGGTCGTCTGTTATGCATGATACAAAGAGCAACTCCGTCATATTCCTTCTGCAGTCTTGAGACTGTACCGGCCATTTCTTCATCGCCTTTAAGTCCCCAGATGTCGTTGATAAGCCTTGCCCCTGCTTCTACAGCCCTCTCAGCCACCCCGGCCTTATATGTATCCACACTTACAGGTATATCGTAGTTATCACCTATCGCCTCTATTACCGGGATCACTCTCTCAAGCTCCTCCGTAACGGATACCGTATCAGCGTCCGGTCTGGTGGATTCCCCGCCTATATCAAGGATATCTGCACCCTCATTAATCATCTGTCCGCAGGTCCTAAGGACAGCATCCATGTCAAGCACCTTACCCTGCGTCACTCCATGAGCCGACACGCTCACCCTGTCATGCAGGAATCTTCCGCCGTCCGAGAATGAATCGGGTGTCACATTTACTATGCCCATTATATATGTATTATTATATATGTCGAACTCTCTGTTGCCGATCTTCATCTGTATACTCCTCCTTATTCCGGTATCCTTCCCGCATGGCTCAGATAAAAGGATTATAATATCTTCCACCGTTAATATGATTAAGGTACAGTGACAGACATACAAGAAGCACACACCCCAGCATGGCCGATATATCCGCAGCCTTGAAGGGTCTTCCCATGTACCATGTCCTCTTTTTCTTCTTGCCAAAGCCCCTTAATTCCATAGCATTGCTTATGACCTCTATCCTGTCCATGCTTGAGAGTATGAGAGGTATAAGTATCCCTGATGCTGACTTAAGTCTGCTTATCAGAGTCGCCTTCTTGCTCATCTCTATCCCTCTTGCCTGTCCCGCCTGACTTATCTCATGATACTGTCTCTGTATATCAGGGATATAACGAAGCGCAAGGGCCACAGCATATGCTATTGAATACTTAACCCCTATCTTATTAAGCGATGCCGCGAATTCACTGGGATTGGTAGTAGTCACAAAAAGCAGCACTATCGGTATGGTAGCCAGATACTTAAGTACATAATTAAAGTGGTAGAATAGCTGCTCTGCCGTCGGTGCGAACCGCCCCGTATACTCAAGCAGATATGTACAGCTTCCGTATATCTTAGTACCGTGCAGGGGCGAGAAGAGATATATGGCGATGCTGTTGATCACAAGGAATACCAAAGTGAATCCCAGCATAAAAGACACATCCTTAATATGAATCCTGCCTATTAAGAACAGTATCATACTGATGATGGTCAACCCCAGTAACATCCTTGTATCGTATGTGGACATCGCAGCGAAGCTCCAGAGCATAAGACAGACGAATTTGGTAGCACCTGTCAGCCTGTGTATCGGAGAAGGTCTGTCAATGTAATTAAACAGATTGGTCATATGCCTCCTCCTTCCTTGTGCCTCTTATATTGTGTCTCTCATAATCTATGAAATGCTTCACAAAGCCTGTGCCGTCCTCTATACCGCATTTCAGGGCAAGACCATAGAGTGAGGTCTCCTTAAGCGATGCTTCCTTTATGATACTCATATTCGTAAGGATATTATGACATTTATCATCTGCGATTATCCTTCCTTTTGAGAATACTATCGCTCTTTTGGCATACTCAAGCATAAGGTGCATATCGTGTGTCACCATGACCACGGTTATACCCTGCCTGTTAAGCTCACTTAAGAATTCCATGATCTCGGTGTAGTGTCTGTAATCCTGACCCGCCGTGGGCTCGTCTAAGATTATCATCTCCGGGTCCAGGACAAGTATGGAGGCTATCGTCACTCTCTTCTTCTGCCCGAAGCTTAATGCGGATACAGGCCACTTGCGCATCCTCCACAGTCCGCATATCTTAAGCGCTTTCTCAACCCTTACGCTTATCTCATCCTCAGGCACACCCCTTGTCCGTAATCCAAGAGCTACTTCATCATATATCCATACCTTGGATATCATCTGATTGGGATTCTGCATCACATATCCTATATGCTCGGCTCTCTCCTTGATGGAGCTGTCGGCGATATCCTTGCCGTTAAGGAATATCCTCCCCTCATCCTCCGTCTCAAAGCCGCATACGACCTTAGAAAAGGTTGACTTGCCTGCCCCATTGGTGCCGACTATGGCAGTCATCTCACCCTTATTGATCCTTACGGTTATTCCGTCAAGAGCCTTCCTTTCACCCTTATCATAAGCAAAGCTTATGCTCTCACAGCTTAAGAGTTCGTCAGACGGCGCATCCTCCGTTATCTCCACCGGTTTCGAATACCATTCTCTTACCTTTTTCTTCGCATCATCTCCGATTATCATTCCGTCTACGGATGACGGGTTCATATCCCGGCTGATGCTAACTCCCGCATATTTTAGAGCGGTTATATACAGCGGTTCTCTGATACCGCATTGAGACAGCAGCTCTCCCGAAAGAAGCTCATCAGGGGGAGTATCGGATATTATCCGCCCCTTCTCCATGAGTATCACTCTGTCCACATACCGGTGAAGCACATCCTCAAGTCTGTGTTCCACTATTATGACAGTTGCCCCTGTCTTCTCCTGCATCTCATCTATGAGCTCTATAGCCTGCTTACCCGTAGCCGGATCAAGATTAGCCAGAGGCTCATCGAATATCAGTATATCCACATCATCTACCATGACTCCCGCGACGGATACTCTCTGCTTCTGTCCGCCCGACAGCTCTCCCGGAGCATGCTTAAGGTAATCCTCTATCCCTACCATAGTGGCAGCCTTAAGTACTCTCTCATGAAGCATAGGATCGCCTACACAGTCATTCTCCGGCGCGAATGCTATATCCTCAGCCACGGTCATTCCAACGAACTGTGCGTCCGAATCCTGCAGGACTGTTCCAACGGTATTGGATATATCGAATATGCTTAAGGTCGAAGTCTCTCTGCCTTTGATCTTAAGCGAACCGGTCATCTGCCCCTTATAAGAGAAAGGAATTAGACCATTGATGCAATGGATAAGTGTGGACTTCCCGCATCCCGATGGCCCCGCGATCAGAACCCTCTCTCCCCTATGCAGCTTAAGGTCAATGTTATAAAGCGTAGGGGCTGCCTGCGCATTATACATAAATCCGAAATCATTAAATTCAAGCAGCAATTCAGCTTCATTGCCTATACTCATAATCTCACCGCGTTCTTGTCAGACCTGTCTCTGTACCTTAGATAAAAAGGGCGGGAATCGCTTCCCGCCCCGAATACCAGTCCGACTATTCTTCTTCCTTAAGACTTCCCTTCTTGGGTATCGCGGCTGAATATGCCACACATAAGAGTGTACCGACTACAGCCGTCGTGATGATATTGATACCGGCGCTCACAAGTCCCTGAATGAACACCTTATTCGCGGGCTCTGCATATATCACTATATCAAGTACCGGTGCCAGAGCTCCCCATCCTACAAGATGTGCTATCACCTGAGCTATGTTAAAACGGATGATACCGTTAATTCCGAACTCACCTTCTTCAATATTAATCTTCACCGTAAGGAAGCCTATCACACATCCGACGAATGCCGATGCGATGACCCAGCTCCACCATACTCCCCAGCCAAACGAGAAGTCGATGAAGAAGTGTCCGATAAGGCCCGACAGAAGGCCGGCTATAGGTCCGAATACGGCCGCAATGAACGCAAGCAGACCATACTGAATGGAAATGTTGGTATCAGGCACCCCACTGGGAATAGCAACGAATCTTCCAAGTACGAAGAAAAGCGCAGCTCCAATACCTGTAGCAACAATGTGCTTCACACCGAATTTTTTCATACTCTCACTTTCTCCTTTCGCCATAAAAGCGTAACTTGCGGTTTCTTGACCGCGTTTTATCTATTATAATGCAAAATACTTCGCATTACAATCTGAAGTTACGAACCCTTCCGTAGAAGGTACCCTGCAGCTTCTCATTATCTATGAAGTCCCCTCTGGTCGCCACCGTTACCGTTGTACTTCCGGGCTTCTTCACTCCCCTCATGGTCATACACATATGTTCAGCCTCCATCATAACCATGACTCCCTTAGGCTTAAGTTCCTCCATGATGGCATCGGCTATCTGCGCCGTAAGCCTCTCCTGTATCTGCGGCCGTCTGGCATACACCTCCACTGTCCGCGCAAGCTTGCTTAAGCCCACGACCTCACCGTCAGGCACGTATGCCACATGTGCTTTTCCGAAAAATGGCAGAAGATGATGTTCACACATGGAATAGAAGGTGATGTCTCTCTCTACCACCATCTCACTGTTATCAACCGAAAAGCGCTTGCTTAAAATCTCATGTGCATCCTCATTAAGCCCTGAGAATATCTCCTCATACATCCGGCTTATCCTGTCAGGAGTCTCTATAAGCCCCTCTCTCTTCGGATCTTCACCTATCGCTTCAAGCAGCATTGTCACCGCTTCCCTGATCTTATTCTTATCTGCCATGTGATCCACCTTCCATGCACTCTGTATATCACTGCATATCGCAGCATCGATCCTATATTACTGTCCTTCCTCTTCCTCTGTCACTGTATATATCAATGAGCTTCCCCATGAATGACAGAGAGCCAAAGGCTATTATGACACAGTTGTCATTTTGTTCGGCATACAGCCCTGCCATCTCGCATGCTTCCTCCACACTATCTGTACTTGTGACAGCCGGATTATACCTATTCACGATCTTCGCAAGCTCCACACTTCGAAGCGCTCTCGGATTATCAGGCGGAGTTACCGTGAATATCATCCTCGCATCTCTGCACATGATATCCGCCACTCCCTCTATATCCTTATCCTTAAGCATGCCCATGATAAGTATCCTGTCTCTGCCTTTAAGCAGGACATCTATAGATTCCTTAAGCCTCCTTGCGGCATCAGGATTATGTGCCCCGTCTATGAGTACCGGAGGCTTTCCCGATACTATCTGAAGCCTTCCCGGCCATACAGTCGCATCAAGACCTCTCTGTATCACCTCATCGGTGCACCCTCCGGCTATGTCTTCTCTTACTGTTCCAAGCGCCTTCACAGCCTTGACAGCCAGTGCTGCATTATATATCTGATGTATACCTATAAGCGGCGTATGCCACCTTCGCCCGTCCATGGTAAAGGTTCCGCCTTTTAGATTAAGCCTGATCCCTCTTATGCCACCCCCGTCCACGGACACATATCCGGCATGGCGCTTATCCGCTTCTTCCTTAAGCACTCTGTGTACACTCTCTGACTGTATCCCTGACACGACCATACTGCCCTCAAGGATGATCCCTGCTTTCTCCGTCGCTATGGCTTCTATCGTATCACCAAGATACTGCATATGATCCATATCTATGTGGGCGAACACCTCCATAACAGATGTCTTCACTATGTTGGTCGCATCCCTTTTACCGCCCATGCCGCATTCAAGCAGGACTATATCGCAGCCTTTATCCGCAAAGTATCTGAAGGCTATTGCCGTCTCTATCTCAAAAGATGTGGGATGAGGCAGTCCTTCACCTGCCATGGCCTCACATACAGGTCTGACCTTTTCGACATACCGCGCAAAGTCAGCCTTACTCATATGTCTGCCGCCTATATCGAAGCGTTCGAGATATTCACTTATGGTGGGAGATATATACCTGCCCACCTTAAGTCCGGCTTCCTTAAGTATGCAGGATATATAAGCAAGCGTTGAGCCCTTGCCGTTAGTTCCTGCTATGTGTATGAACTCAAGCCCATCCTGCGGATCATTAAGTCGCCGGCAGAGTTCTCTTATACTGTCAAGGCCCGGCACGCTACCAAGCTTATTACATTCCTCTATATATTCATATGCCTGCATATATGTCATGGCGATTCCCTTATTGCTAAGCCCATGCAAGTGCCCGATCCATATACCTGCAGTAACGGCATAAGCAGGCTCAGTCTGCAGCCTTGACCGTCCTTTTCTTCATATAGATAAGGACTGCTACTACAAGTACAACTCCCACAGGGATAGATATCCATGTTACACCTGCCTTATTCAATACTCCCGCAAGCAGATAACATACGAATGATATGCATGCTACCGTCATCGCATAAGGAAGCTGTGTCTCCACATGATTGATGTGGTTGCAGTGAGCGCCTGCAGATGACATGATGGTCGTATCCGATATGGGCGAGCAGTGATCTCCGCATACCGCACCTGCAAGGCAGGCTGAGATACCCACGAAGAAGAGACTGCTTGTCTCCGGGAATATGGCAGATACTATAGGTATCAGTATACCGAAGGTTCCCCATGAGGTACCCGTTGCGAAAGATACAACACATGCCACCACGAATACTATGGCAGGAAGTAGCCACTGTAGCCCCTGTGCATTAGCCATGGCCGCACCGACGAATCCCGATGCATCAAGAGCATTGGTCATGCTCTTAAGGGATGTTGCAAGCGTAAGGATAGTTATGGCAGGCACCATTGCTATGAAGCCCTTGGGAAGACACTCCATAGCCTCCTCGAAGGTCATGACCTTTCGTGCCACCATATATATGATTATTACTATAAGCGCTATTATGCTTCCCCAGGGAAGACCTACATAGGCATCTGTCTCCGAGAAGGCATCTATGAATGAACCCTCACCTATAGCCTGATATCCATTATAGAGAAGCCCCCATACACAGAATGCGATAAGAATAAGGATAGGGATTATCAGGTCTATGAGCCTGCCCTTGCTGGGATTGACCGGTCCGTCTACCCTGAGAGTTCTCTCTTCCTCTTCTGACAGCTTAAGTGCTCCCAGATCACCGCCATTTTCCGCTCTTAACTCGAACTTTCTCATCTTACCGTAGTCGAAGTTAAGGACAGACAGTACTATTATGAATACCAGCGTAAAGATAGAATAGAAATTATACGGTATGGCTCTTATGAAAAGCTCTATTCCGGAATATTTCTCACTCTCCACACATCCCGATACCGCTGCTGCCCATGATGATATGGGTGCTATCATACATACGGGTGCCGCTGTCGCATCGATAAGGTAAGCCAGCTTGACCCTGCTTATCTTCTTCGAGTCCGTAACGGGTGCCATAACAGAGCCTACGGTAAGACAGTTGAAGTAATCATCTATGAATATGAGTACACCAAGCAGGAATGTGGCAAGTGCCGCACCGGTCTTGGTCTTGATATGGGTCTCGGCCCACTTGCCGAAGGCCCTCGATGCACCCGATTTATTCACGAGTGCTACTATGGTTCCGAGGATAACAAGGAATATGAGTATTCCCGCATTGTCGGCTACCGATGTGCTAAGTCCGTCTACCGTCACCATGTCTACAGTACCGAAGAAGGAACATCCGCCTGCCATTAAGGCTCCGAGCACCACTCCCATGAAAAGCGACGAATACGCTTCCTTGGTGATAAGCGCAAGTGCTATCGCCACAAGCGGCGGCACAAGTGCCCAGAAGGTTCCTGTGAAATTCCCGTTGCCTGTAGCATTCACAACAAGTATCAGTGCGATCATGGCAACGAACACCAGACAAGCTATGACCGCTGTGCTTTTCTTTTTCTTCATCTTAATTCTCCCATCTTTTCTTAGATTTTGTCATATGCATTACTGCACCAGTCTTCTCTTATCGAACTTCTCCTCACAATATCTGCATCGATATACTCCCTCCTTCTCATCCGCAAGGAAGAATATGTGCGGAAGCTCCTGCTCTATGGATGTTATGCATCTGGGATTCTTGCACTTGAAGATGTGCTTGATCTCCTTAGGCAGTGTGAGTTCCTTTTTACTAACTATCTCTCCGTCCTTGATCACATTGACGGTTATATTCTTATCTATTACAGCCAGCACATCCAGATTGAGTTCTTCGATATTGCACTCTACCTTAAGTATGTCCTTCTTGCCCATCTTCTCGGACTTGGCATTCTTGATTATGGCCACAGTATGATCCATCTTATCAAGCTGTAAGTGATGATATATGGACAACGACTGTCCCGCCTTGATATGATCAAGCACGAATCCTTCTTCTATCTTACCTACATTCAACATATGTTCTCTCTCCGCTAATCCTTATAATCTATACCGGCTCCATGCCAAGCAATGTAAGTATAAGTGCCATCCTTACATACACTCCGTACTGTGCCTGCTTAAAATATGCCGCTCTCGGATCGTCATCTATCTCCACCGATATCTCATTAACACGGGGCAAGGGGTGTAAAACCATCATATCGGACTTGGCCTTATCAAGCTTATCCTTTGTAAGTATATAGAAGTCCTTCAGCCTCACGTAATCCTCCTCATTGAAGAAGCGCTCTCTCTGAACTCTTGTCATATACAGAATATCAAGTTTGTCTATGACATCCTCAAGACTTATGACCTCTTCATACCCTATGCCCTTCTCATCAAGCATGTCGGTTATATAATCGGGAACCTTAAGCTCCTCAGGAGATATGAATATGAATCTCACATCACTGTATCTTGTAAGAGCATTGATAAGGGAATGCACCGTCCTTCCGAACTTAAGATCACCGCACAGTCCTATGGTAAAGCCGCTTAAGCTTCCCCTTAAGCTCCTTATGGTCAAAAGGTCTGTAAGTGTCTGGGTGGGATGCTGATGACCTCCGTCACCGGCATTGATAACAGGTATCAACGACTTGGATGCCGCCACATACGCCGCTCCCTCCTTGGGATGTCTCATGGCACATATATCGGCATAGCAGGATATCACTCTTATGGTATCCGATACGCTCTCTCCCTTAGCCGCGGACGAACTGCTTGCTTCCGAGAAGCCAAGAACCTCACCGCCTAAGTTAAGCATAGCCGCCTCGAAGGAAAGCCTCGTCCTTGTACTTGGTTCATAGAAGCATGTTGCAAGCTTTTTGCCCTCACATACCTTGGCGTATTTTGCCGGCTCTCTCTCAATATCTCCGGCCAGATCAAAAAGCTTCTCCAGCTCATCTACCGTGAAATCAAGCGGGTTCATAAGATGTCTGATCGGTCTTACTCTGGTCTTATCCAATATACCACCTCTCTCCGTGATCACTGACCACTGTATATTATAATACTGTTATTGTATTCTGTTACTCTTCCTTTAGTATATCCACTATCTCGGTAAAGCCCATTCCGTGTGATGCCTTTATAAGCACAGAGTCACCCCCGTGCAGTATATGCTTCAAGCCCCTTTTTAGTCCTTCCTTGTCCTTAAAATATATAAGCCTTGCTCCCTCATATATCTTATCACTGTCGGCATCAGAGCCGCCATGGCTTTCGGTTATATCAGGAGCAAGCACCACTGATACGTCCCTTAAGCCTGCACGGGCACCCTCATACATGGCTTTAGATAATTCACCCACACATATTATGACATCCGCGTCACTTCTGGCCGCAGTCTCTCCCACTTCTCTGTGAAGCTCTGAAGCTCCTTCACCAAGCTCGAACATGTCTCCGAGTATAGCCACCTTCCTCGTATCGGCAAGCCCAAGCAGCTTAAGTGCCGACCTCATGGCTGAAGGATTGGCATTGTAGCAGTCATCTATAATCGTATAGCTCTTGCCGGCTATTATATTACCTCTGCCTGCCGTGGCAGCAACCCTGCCTATACCGGATGCAATGGCAGCTCCGGACATTCCCATAGCCTCACCTACAGCAGTAGCAGCCAGTGCATTGTACAGCATGTGTTCGCCGGGCAGCCGGATGCTTACAGGGATATTCTCACCGGTTACACGGCTTATGATCATGGCATCCGTTCCCATAAGTCCCTTGGTCATATATTCGCTTATATAATAGGATTCTGTCTGTCTTTTATTGATCCCGTAGAATACGGGTCTGACACCGCAGGCTTTGTTCACGGTTGCAAGCTTATCATCATCCGCATTAAGGAATACCCTGCTTCCATCCTTCATCCCCGTGAATATGGCAGTCTTAGCCTTAAGCACTCCGTCCCTGTCACCTAAAAATTCCAGATGGCAATTGGCGATATTGGTTATCACTGCCATGTCCGGTTCTGCTATGGCAGTCATCCTCTCCATCTCTCCGAAATGATTGATACCCATCTCAAGTACAAGCACTTCATCCTCTTCTCTTGCACTGAGTATGGTAAGAGGCATTCCCACCTCATTATTAAAATTGCCTATGGTCTTACAGACCTTATACTTCTCTGACAGAACCGTGGCAATGAATTCCTTGGTACTGGTCTTACCTACGCTTCCCGTGATACCTATCACTGTACACTTAAGCTGCTTCCTGTAATAAGCCGCAACATCCTTAAGTGCCTTGAAGGAATCCTTAACCAGTATGCACGGACCGTATGGCTCATCCGGAAGCTTCTCGCATATCACACCTAAAGCACCCTTTTCAAAGACCTGCTCTATGAAAGAATGACCGTCTACTCTCTCACCTACGGTAGCTATGAATATCCCGCCTTCGGTCACCTTCCTTGAATCTATCACAACCGACGTAGCTTCAAGCTCTTGGATCTCATTATCACCGGCATAATGCAGTTCTCCCTCACAGGCAGCAGCCAGAGCCTTCAATGTCATATTCTTCATACCGATCTTCTCTGCCGATTCCATTATGCTCATCTCTTCAGGGCGGCATTCACTATCATACCGCACAACTCATCATAATCAATTCCCATTGCCCTTGCTTCCTGCGGAATAAGGGACGTAGGTGTCATACCCGGCAGTGTATTGGCCTCAAGGCAGTACAGGCTTCCGTCATTCTCACTCATAAGGAAGTCAAGTCTCGCATACGAATGCAGCTTAAGTGCCGTATATCCTCTCTCAGCCAGAGTCATCATTTCCCTGGTCTTATTATCAGGAAGCCCGGCAGGACATGTCTCCACAGTCTTCCCTGCCTGATACTTACTCTTATAATCGTAGAATTCCTCCTTGGGCGCTATCTCTATGACAGGCATGGCCTTAGGGGTTCCCTCCCAGTCCGTAACACACACCGAGAATTCTCTTCCCTTGATATACTGTTCCACTATGACATTATCATCCAATGTGAAAGCTTGCTTAAGTGCATCGGCATACTCATCCTCATTATGGCAGAGGAATACACCCACGCTTGAGCCACCGCTGCACACCTTCACCACACATGGATAGCCGCTTGTATTAGCGCCATCCTCTCCCTTATGCAGTATCCGTCCCTTAGGTACCGGAATACCGTTATACGCAAGCAATTCCTTGCTTGTAGCCTTATTCATACATATAGCTGAGCTTAGATAGTCCGTTCCGGTGTATGTGATACCCTCAAGGTCAAGATATGCCTGAAGCTTGCCGTTTTCACCGTTCTCGCCATGAAGTCCGAGGAATACCACATCACAATATCTGCACAGTTCAAGGATGCGGGGCCCCAGAAAGCCTTGATAATCAGGCGATCTCATAGCCTTAATGCTCTCTATATCCGGCGCAGATTCCGCTATATCGCCTATATGAGCCGCCCAGTCCGTATCGGCTGCAAAAAGCTGTTCCTCCGTCATATCCATGTATTCATCAGCCAGCCCCATATATGCATCCGCAAGCACCACTCTGTGTCCGTTACGCTTAAGTGCCTCATATACGCATCTTCCCGTTACAAAAGATACGTCTCTCTCTGTGCTTATCCCGCCTGCCAAAACCAAAATGTCCATATCATTCTTCCATTCCGGGCAAAGTATTGCCACTTTAATTCATCGGTGGTATGATACCATAAAGAATTAGTTTATTCAATGATTATCTACGGAAAGGGAATAGTGTGGAAATGAACGGTATCATTTTTCACACGGAATGGAGAACAGTATGGATAAGGAAGCAGTAAAATACCGTGCAAGAAAAAGATGGGGATTCTTAGGTCTGCCATGGACATTCACGGTATACAACATCGGAGACGACCTTCTGACAGTGGACAGTGGTTTCTTCAAGACAGAAGAGAACGATTGCTATATGTATAAAATTCAGGACGCAAGACTGACCAGAAGCCTCACGCAGAGGATGTTCGGCATAGGTACGGTCACCTGCTATACCGGTGATACCACCGACAAGCAGCTTGTACTTAAGAACATACGCCAGTCTACGGAGATCAAGGACTTTATCATCAAGGCATCCGAGCAGGCAAGGCTTCGTCGCCGCACAGTCAATATGCAGAATATCGGTACCGACATGGATGATCTTGACGGCATCATCGATAATTCATAAAGCGTATAACACATTCTGCGAAGTAATACAAAAGGTCGCCACCGGCACATATATGCCGGCGGCGGCCTTTTGCTAACACTGTGGTGTGTGATTATTCCGCCCGAATAAGAAGTCTGTTAAGCCCCTCCGGTATGACCTCGATCTTGCAGCCGGTTCCGACAGTACGTACATATGTACCGCCCATACCGCCGCGAAGTACAGTGATCCTTGGGCCTATCACCTCAACGGGGCCTTCCGTCACTATCTCTAATGGCTCTTGATAGAAGCTTACTATATTGTCGTTCTGATCAAGCGCTTTTATCCTTATTGCTGCCACATCATAGGTGTGTTCCTCGGTAAGCTCGGTATGATCGGCTTCTGCTGCAATATGCACGGACTCCATGGTAGTCTTTATGACAGTCTTGACCACTTTACCGTTCTTGATTGCCTCGAACTTATACTCTGTCGCCTCTCCCCCCCAGTCACCGATATACTTACCATAAGCATCCGCCATGTCGCTGAAGCTCATGTGATAGAATGCCACCGCCTTGAAGAACGCCCATTTTGCCTTGAGTGGCAGGTGGTTCATTCCGTAGGTATTATTGGCATTAAGGCCGTATTTGACAAGGTCTGCCTGCTTCTTGGAATACTCTCCCGATTCATGCACCGCATTACCCACGAAATCATCCACCCTTATAGGGCCGAAGCCGATATTGCCAAATTCCGAATCGGCATGGGTATACTCCTTCATAAGCTTGCCGTTCTTATACATCTTCACACTCTCGGCATTGGTATATATATATATCTTACCGTTATTACCCGCAGGATGCTCACCTATATCCATAGACGAGCTTACCTCAAGTATCGGAGTCTCATCCTGTCCGCTGCTGTAGACATACGCTGCCTGCTTGGGATTACGATACATATCAAGTACACCATGATAGCAGATGCGGTCACCCGAACCGAAGTCTCTGTGGGTATTATAATCCGCCATACACCAGCCGAAGCTGCCTGCCACTCCCTCTTCTCCCGCTACAGCATTGATCACTCTGGCATGCCTTAACGCATGTTCAAGCCTGTGCTCCTCGCAGTCATAGGCTTTGGTAGGATACATATGCCCGCCGTACTCGGATACAAGATAGCCTTTGCTCATATCCGTGGTGACATCCTTCTTATGTCTTATTCCCTCATTGGTTCCGTCATGTACGAAGTCATTGAAGGTATATACATCCTCAAGGAGATGACTCTTCTGTAAGAATCTCACACCCCCTGTCTGTCTGTACGGATCTGTCTCATGGGCGAGTGCATTGGTCCTTGTATAGAATTCATCATCATCCTGCGACTCGTTGATCCTGACGCCCCACAGCATTATGGACGGATGATTGCGGTACTGTGTGATCATCTCACGTACATTCTCAAGTGCCTGAGCCTTCCATGCATCATCCCCGATATGCTGCCAGCCCGGCATCTCGGTGAACACAAGCAGACCTATCTCATCACAGGCATCAACGAAATAATGTGAATCCGGATAATGTGATGTCCTGACCGCATTGAGTCCAAGCTCATACTTTAATACCCTTGCATCCATCACCTGCATTGACTTTGGCATCGCATATCCCACATAAGGATATGCCTGATGTCTGTTAAGTCCTCTGAACAAGTACTTCTTGCCGTTTAGATAGAAGCCGTCGCCTTTGAACTCCACCGTCCTGAAGCCTGTAGGTGTGACAACACTGTCAAGATCCCTGCCGTCCTTAAGTAAGGTCGTCGTAACCTCATACATATAGGGCTCCTCCGGACTCCAGAGATTGATATCTCCCGCATCGAAGCGTACCACATTACCCTTGCTTAACTCTATCTCACCAAGCCTTCTTATCTCACCTGTCTTCCTGTCCTTAAGAGTCTGTCTGACACTCACTCCCTTAAGCGCATCCGAAGCCGCAGTCTTATTGACTGCCGTGATATCCGATACCACCTTAGCACTTACGTGCCCGCCGTCAAAGCTTAGCTCAGGGTGTACATATATGTCGGATATATATATGGGTTCCCTGATATCAATATACACATCACGGTATATACCGCCATATGTCATATAATCGATTACATAACCGAAGGGTGGCGTATTAAGACTCTCTCTGCTGTCTACCTTAACCGCCAGCACATTATCCTCTCCGAACCTTACCTTATCGGATATGTCTATGGTAAAAGCCGTATATCCCGTGTGATGTGCCCCAACCTCTTCTCCGTTAAGATACACGACCGCATCATGTCCCACAGCATCAAAGGTAAGAAGAATGCCCTTCCCCATAAACTGTCTGTCTATCTTAAGTATCCTCCGGTAGCCGCTCACCATCTGGTATATGCTCTCATCAAAGCAGTTATAGGGCATATCTGCCACATTGTGAGGTATACGGACTGCCTCTGCCTTACCGTTATAATCGGCTTTAAGCAAAGCTTCATCGAATTCCTTAACAAATTGCCAGTTGTCACATATATATTCTCTCATCCTGATTCTCCGTTTCTTATTGGTTATGTCTTGCCTTAAGCTCTTGCGCTATCTCTGTAAGCTTCTCATCCGTCAGGATATACCTTTTGGCAAATATGAAGATCGCAACAAGCAGTCCGATTATCGGAAGTACGGTCATGGTCATACGAAGTCCCATTATGGAAGATGCAGGCTCAACCTCCGATACTACAGTATCCGTATTTTCACTGATATTGAATATCTGCAGGCAAAGGGATGCGATGAATGCCGACACTCCGCTTGCAAGCTTCACTACAAAGGTCTGCATGGAAAAAATGACGGACTCATCTCTTCTGTTATTCTTAAGTTCGCCGTAATCAACCGTATTGGCAAGGAATACCGTAGTAAGCACGGTAAGCATTCCGAATGCCATGAATACGAAGAAGGCAGGAATAAAATACAGATACACGCTCTTAACCCCTATTATCATCTGAACAAGAAGCAGTGCATATCCGGCTATAGCCATCACAAAGCTTACATAGAATACCTTTATGGCTGACATGAACCTCCGAAATAACGGGAAAAATATCATCATAGAAAGTATCTGCATACCGCCGCCAAAGGTATTGAAAAGCGTATAGTCATTGGTCCAGCTCTTCCCGCCTATATCATACTTGAAGAAGTATATCAACAGATTGGAGGTTATGTAGAGAGATGCATTGATCAGCACTATCGCTATGACTATTGCCATCGCCTGATCATTCTGTATGAGGCTTTTGAACATCTCACCCACAGAAGGCGAATCCACATCAACGGTTGATTTCTCCTTGATGACTACGCATGCTATGACCTCGAATACAATAAAAAGTATGGCAATTATAAGTGCGAAGTTCTTAAAGCCCTCTCTCTCGCTTCCCCTTCCCAGTATCTCAACACACTTAACCGTGATTATGGTTATAAGGGCAGAACCGACTCCTGCGCAGCTTCTTCCGAGAGTCGAGAGATTCTCCCTCTCCTTACCGCTCTCCGTAAAGGCCGGTATCATTGACCAGAAGGGAATATCCATCATTGTGTAAGTCACACCCCACAGAATATATATGACAGCCGCATAAGCCACAAGCCCCTTGCCGTCAAGCGCTGGAGGTGCCGCGAACATGATATAGAGTATCACCGCATTTAAGACCGTACCTATGAAAAGCCAAGGTCTGAAGCGTCCGTATCTGGTCTTGGTCTTGGCGACCACTATACCCATAATGGGATCATTGAACGCGTCAAATACCCTTGCCGCCATGAGTATGATACCCATAGCTAAAGCACTTACTCCGAGTATATCCTGATAATAGTACAGGATATAGCTGGCAGAGAGCATGTATACCATATCTTTTCCAACCGCCGCCAGTCCGTAGGAGGCTTTTTCACTAAATGATAATTTCATAGATCATCTCCAATCCGAAGGAATATGCAACCTTCCAATTCATTTTGCAGTTATATATATTTTAACAAAAAATCACGGGAGAATAAACACTCCCGTGATCATTATACGTTCTTTTTCTTCCCGTCTTAAAAGCTTACTTCTTGGTAAGGAATGAAGGTATCTGCAACTGATTCTCTTCTATCTTACTCTTGATATCCGTAGGCTTCTGTCCGAAGTTACGGGCAACAGGCTGTGAAGGAGCGGCTGTTGTCCTCTGAGCCCCCATACCTATCGGCGAAGATACCCCCGATCTTGCCGTAACACTGTCAGTTCCCGCGGTAAGAGGTCTGCTTAAGGGTGTTGAGCCCGCAACCGTGGGTCTTGTACCCATAGCGGGTCTGCTGGTAAGTCCGGCTCTGTTGCCTATGGTCACATTAGTCTTGACCTCATCAAGACCTGTTGCTATAACTGTTATCTTACAGCTGTCAGCCTCTGTCTCGTCATACATCGCACCGAAGATAAGGTTGATATCCTCTCCGGTTATCTCCTCAACATAGCTTGCAGCATCATCTGCATCAAATACACTGATGTCACCCGTGATGTTCATGATGACATCCGTCGCTCCCTTAATCGTAGTCTCAAGCAAAGGTGACTCAACCGCCGCTACGATAGCTTCCTTGGCTTTGTCATCTCCCTTGCCGACACCTATACCGATGTGAGCTACCCCCTTGCCTCTCATTACTGTCTGTATATCGGCAAAGTCAAGATTGATAAGAGAAGGAACATTGATAAGGTCCGTGATACCTCTGACCGCCTGCTGAAGTACCTCATCAGCACGCTTGAAGGCCTCCGGCATCGTAGTGCGTCTGTCAACGATCTCAAGTATCTTCTGATTGGGGATCACAATAAGAGTATCTACGTTCTCCTTAAGCTTCTCGATACCGCCTATGGCGTTATTCATACGTGTCTTGGCCTCGAAATGGAACGGCTTGGTCACAACACCAACAGTCAGTATACCCATATCCTTAGCAATCTTGGCAATAACGGGAGCTGCACCTGTACCGGTTCCGCCACCCATTCCGCATGTAACGAACACCATGTTATATGTCCTTATTGCCTGCTGCAGCTCATCATAGCTCTCTTCCGCAGCCTTCTCACCGATCTCCGGTCTTGCTCCGGCTCCGAGACCCTTGGTCAGCTTCTCGCCTATCTGGATAGTAGTGGCCTTGCAATTGGATAGCCACTGCTTATCTGTATTGACTCCTAAGAAATCTACCCCCGTGATCTCTTCCTCTATCATTCTGTTGACAGCATTGTTGCCGGCGCCGCCGACACCAACCACCAAAATCTTAGCTCCGCTTAATGCTTCGCTATTTCTTATCTCCAACAAAGGACTAACCTCCTCCTTAATCTATATCGAACGATATATCATAGTCCATTCAATAATATCATACTTGAATATCATATAATTTTTTTTCTGTTTGCGCAATGTTTTTTTACTATTCTTATTAAAAAAGTCCGATTTTACCGACTTATGTAACCCTCGATCACGTTCAAGTCCCTAACTGTCCACCTCAAATGTGATGATTCCGTTATCTCCTGAGTAATTATCAAGTCTGAGAACGCCCTTTTTATCCGCAAGCTCCGGCAGTATGTCCTTAAGTCTTATAATCTTCTCGTCTATATTGGTGAAATCACCCACCTTGATCCTGGCCTGTCCGAAGTAGAGTGTCATATTGTAATTCTTGTCAAAGTATATCTTATCCATCTCAATATCGTATTTATTGAGAAGCTGTGTCATCTCAAGGATATTCCCGAATATCTCTTTGCTTTCTACCGGAAGCTTCTCATAGAGTACGATATGATCGAAGGTAAGTCCAAGCACCTGCGGAATGCCCTTGGTCTTAACATCCGATGACTCAATCACGGTTCCGTCCTTATCAAAATAGAAGTATCGCCCCATATACTCCACAAATCCCGCCATAGCCTTCTCATACACGGTGATCTTTATCGTGTGCGGATTGACTATATTCACGTTCATGGTCTGAATAAAGGGGATGCCCTCGATATCTCTGTTCTTATACTTCATGGACAGATACAGAGAATTGTCACCGAATCTGTCTCCCATAACGATATCGTATATCTCCTCATTGCTGTAATGTGTATTGCCTTCAATCGTAACGGTATCCACCTTGAAAGCATGAAGTATGACCATTACCGTCACGATTACCGTAATAAGGAGTAATGAGAGGATGATAAGCAATCTCTTGCCCTTAATATCAAGTTGGGGCTTAGGGATTTTGACCTTTTTCCATGGTCTGAGATCAGGACCGTCAAGGCTTTTTCCGAGTATAGGAAGCTCGGATGTAAGCTGACTTAAGGTATTACCCATGGGCAGCGTATCCTCAAGCCTTTGTTTGCGTTCAACAGCCTTAATGGTCTCGGACTTTTTGCCTTTTTTTACTGCCTTGTCCGTCTTTATTTTTTTGCCGTTTTTTATCGCCTTATCGGTTTTTAGCTTTTCACCGTTTTTTATCGTCTTATCGGTTTTTAGCTTTTCACCGTTTTTTATCGTCTTATCGGTCTTGGGCTTTTTACCGCTTTTGACCGGCTTTTTCTTAACTACCTTCTTACCCGCCATGGCTTAATCCTCTGCAAAATCAATAGATCTTGCCACAGAGAACACAAGTCCCAGTTCGATCAAGAGGAACATGACGGAAGAGCCTCCGTAGCTTATGAACGGGAGCGAGATACCGGTATTGGGTATCACGTTCGTTACCACCGCAACATTAAGTATGACCTGTATGGCTATGTGACCCATTACGCCCACTACGAGCAGACCGCCGAATTCATCTCTGGCATTACTTGCAATGATCATAAGCCTCCAAAGCAGCAGCAGGAAAAGCACGATGATACATATTCCGCCGAAGAGCCCGAGTTCCTCACATATAACGGAGAATATCATATCATTCTGAGCCTCAGGCAGAAAGCCAAGCTTCTGTGTGCTCTGCCCGATCCCCTTGCCGAATATACCGCCTGAACCTATGGCATACAAGGCCTGTAAGGTCTGGAAGCCGCCACCGGATGCATCAGCCTCCGGATCTATCCATGTACGAATTCTCTGACCTCTGTATCCGAATGTGCCGGCATCAGCCATATGCACGACAACAAGCACCACCAAGGCCGCAAAAGCTATAGCGGCGACCGTGATTATAAGGAATCGCTTGTACTCCGGACTGGCCACAAAAAGCATGATATATCCGATCATGAATATGATGATGGCCGAGCTTAGGTTATCGGTTATACGCCACACCATAAGGCATATGGGCGCTGGCGAGAAAAGCACAAGCAAAAATCCGTTCCTTGTACGGATGTCATTACCGAGCCTGCACACAAGACTTGCAAGAAAAAGTATCATGGCAAGCTTGGCGATCTCAGCCGGCTGAACCGATATTCCGATCTTAAGCCACCTTCTTGCACCGTTAGCCTCATACCCCAAGGGTGTCAGGACAAGTATGATAAGGAATGCCGATACAGCATATCCCATACCCGCGAACCTTCTCCAGAACTGATAGGGTATCATGGCAACCACTGCCATTGCAACTAGCCCGAATACCGTAGCGAAAGCCTGCTTATTCAGATAGAACGCAGGGTTATTGTGAAGTGTCGAGGACATGGATGCCGAATATGAGCTCGTGGAATAGACCATTATCAGGCCAAAGCCCAGTAACAGCAATATGATGAATATTAAAGTGTAATCTACGTAGCCTTTACTTCTGCTTATACTATTGCGGGCCATCTTCCTTATCCTCCACCACAGGCTCACCTGTCTGGGTATTGAGCACCGTTCCGGTCAGCGGTGCCGTAAGCACATCATCCGACTGCATCTCTTCCGCAGTAGGCGAGGTTGATGAGGTGATATCTCCGCCATTGGCATCCACTATGCTCTCATCTTCTTCATTATCGGCACTTTCGCCCTCTTCTTCCGTCTCTTCATCCGACAAATTGGATGACTTGATGGTTATATCCAGATTCTCAAGCTCTTCACGTTCCTTATCCGACAATTCCTCCGTCATATAGATATTCATATAGGGAAGGACCTCCGTAAGTATACTCCTGACTATCCTTGTAGCGAACTTGGCATCATCCTGAAATACCACGTTGGGTCTGTCTACCACTACATATATGGCTATCTGCGGATTATCCGCAGGGGCATAGCCCATGAAGGAGAGAACGTAATTACGCTTATCTCTGGGAACAGTCTCCGCCGTACCTGTCTTGCCGCCTATTGCATAGCCAGCCGGACGCGCAGTCTTACCTGTACCGTTTAGCACAACTCCGTTACAATACTGTATGATCTTAGCACTTGTAGCCGCCGACACGGTCTGCTTAAGCACTCTGGGGCTTATATTCCTCACCGTGGAGCCATCCTGTGCAGTGATCCTCTTAACCACATGCGGTTCATAGTAGAATCCGCCATTCACAAGAGATGAGAATGCGGCGATCATCTGTATCATCGTCACATTATATCCCTGTCCGAAGGTAGAGGTCGCAAGCTCCGTCTCTCCCATATTGGAGGAATTGAATACCAGAGTGGCCGTTCTTGATTCACCCGACAGATCTATATTGGTCTTGTAGCCAAAGCCGAATTTCTCCTGATATTCGAGATATGTGGTCTTGCCGATCTGACGCCCCATAAGCATCAAGGCAACGTTACATGACTGCTCTATAGCCTCCTGCACCGACAATGTACCGTCTCCGCCGATCTTGTAATTATGGCACTTGATATCATGATCTGCCACTCGTAGCTGACCGTTACAGGTATAGTACTCATTACCCGTCATCTTGCCGGATTCAAGTCCTGCAGCCACCGTGAAGGGCTTGGCTACCGACCCCGGCTCGTATGTATTGCTGATGCAGAAGTTTTTCCACAGATAATTAAGATTCTGATATGTAATGGCATCATCCGACAGAAGCTCATCCTTATTCTCCTCGGTGATGCAGTTGGCCTCATACTCTATGACGCCGCTTTCATTGACAAATCTTGAGCCTAAGAGCGCGGATGTGTCTCTGGGGTTATTAAGGTCGAAGTTCGGATAGCTTCCCATTGCCAGAACATCTCCGTTATTGACATCCATTATGATGCAGCCCACGTTATTGGCTCCGTTTCCTCCGGGTCTGGCTCCGTTCTTATACTGCTCATTGAACTCATATAGATACTTTTCCACGATCTGCTGGATGTTGCCGTCTATCGTGGTTACTATATTGTATCCGTCAACAGGCGATACGACAGTCCTCTCAAGCATCTCTCCCTCGCTTAAGTAGCCGTACTCACGTCCGTTAGTACCGTTAAGCGTATCGTTGTAGAACTGCTCAAGTCCGTATGAGCCCACATTGTCCTTACCGGTAAAGCCTATGACATCACAAGCCAGCGTATTATTGGGATATATCCTCTTATACTCCTCCTCGAACCACACTCCGGCTACATCCGGATTAGCAGCCTTGTCATTCTGTATATCCACAAAATCCGATATCTCATCATAGCTTAACTGCTTCAGAGCCACATAATATTGGCTTCCCGGATTCTGGCTGACATAGCTTCTCACATCAGCCTCCGGAAATCCCGGAAAGCACTCATTTAACGCGCTCATTGTCGCATTAAGGCTTTCTTCCTTTCGAAGCATCATCTTACTGTCGATTATAAGATTATAGACCTTCTCGCTGGTAGCCAGCTTATTGCCCTTGGAATCTAAGATATCTCCTCTTTTAAAGGGAATAATGGTACTCTCATACTGCTGTTGACTGAGCACCTGCTTCTTATATCTCTCACCGTTATCCCTTGTGATGGATATGAGCTTTATGCTCAACCCGACAAAAGCCAGCAGTACCAATAGGAATAGTACTACCAGCTTCTCCTGCATCTTCTTATTAAATGGTCTGTTACTTCTGTTCATAGAAAAATAACTCATTGGAGCTCACGCAGTTGCCTCACATAATCACTTCCCTCACTTCCCACTACAACTACCTGACCTTCCTTCGCATATGTCATACCGAGCTCTTCCACAGCTATCTTTTTAATGCTTTCAAGATTGACCGAAGCATTGATACGTGCAAGATTCTCATCATTGGTAAGTCTAAGATCGTTAAGCTCCTTCTCAAGTGCCGTAACCCTCTTGGCACTTATCGTAAGCTCGCTCTGTCTCTTGATATATCCTAGCAGAGTTATTGCCGTAATGCAAACAGCTATTGATAAAAAAAGTACATAGCCCGCATTCATGTGTCTTGCTCTGTCACGATTGCGTCTTGCCGCATGGTTGACACGCCTTATCTGTACCTCTTCCCTTCTGCCGGGCTCGGTACTGCGGACGGTATTGCCCTCGACATAATAGCTGTTCCTTCCGGTGTTGACCGTGATCCTGTAATTGTCTGTACTTCTTGTTCTTAAGTTACTCACTTAAATGCCCCTCTCAGATGCTTTTTGCATCCAACTTCCTTGTTCTTGTTCTCAATCATCCTTGACTAAGACTGTGCTTTTTCAAAAACTCTTAACTTTGCACTCTTGCTTCTGCTGTTAACCTCTAATTCTTCTTCTGTTGCCGTTACCGGCTTTCTTCCTACTATTCTGCCCTTGCTTACCTTGCCGCATACGCACTTGGGAAAGTTCGGCGGGCATGTGCAGGGGTTCTCGGCAATCTTAAATGCGTTCTTGACTATCCTGTCTTCTAAGGAGTGGAAAGTGATTATCGCCAGTCTTCCGCCGGGCTTAAGGACGTCTATCATCGCATCTATTGATTCTTTTAATACCTCAAGCTCCCTGTTGCCCTCTATCCTTATCGCCTGATACGTTCTCTTGGACGGGTGTCCGTCCTGCCGCATCCTTGCCGGTATCGAGGCCTTTATGATCTCATTAAGTTCGTATGTTGTCTTGATCGGTTTTTCCGCTCTTGCCGCCACAATGTGCTTGGCAATGTTCTGCGCGAACTTCTCTTCACCGTAATCTCTTATCACCCTGAAGAGTTCCTTCTCTTCATATTCATTTACTATGTCCGCTGCACTGATGCGTTGCCTCCGGTCCATTCGCATGTCCAGAGGCGCATCTGATTTATAGGAGAACCCTCTGTCGGGTGTGTCTAACTGGTGTGAGGATACTCCGATATCAAGGAGTATTCCGTCCACCAAATCTATTCCCATCTCTTGCAAAATCTCGGGCATCTTAACGTAATTCGCTCTTACTATACTCACCCGATCATCACGACCTATCTTGTCCGTGGCCGCCCTTATCGCTTCCTCATCCTGATCTATACCTATCAGTCTTCCTTTATCGGATAACCTCTTAAGTATCTCTGAAGAATGCCCTGCTCCGCCAAGCGTTCCATCTGCATATATTCCGTCGGGCTTAATATCAAGCCCCTCTATAACTTCATTCAGCAATACAGGTATATGTTCAAAGCTCATCAGATACTAAGTCCCAATTCCGCCATGTGCTCGGCGATATCTTCCATATCATCAAAGTTCGCGGTGCCGTCCCAGCGCTCTTTACTCCAGATCTCGACGCGGCTCGCTACACCTATGAGTACAACATCCTTAATCAGTTCCGCGAATTCTCTTAAGACTGCCGGAAGAAGTATTCTTCCCTGCTTATCAACTTCAACCGTTGTCGCTCCGGCCAAGAAGAATCTCACGAAGCTTCTGGCGTCCTTATTGGTTATAGGCAGTGTCTTAAGCTTCTCTTCGAAGGCTGTCCACTCTGTCTTGTCATACACGAACAGACATCCGTCAAGTCCCTTGGTAACTACGAATTCATCGCCTAACGCTTCCCTGAACTTAGCAGGTACTATCACCCTGCCCTTGGGGTCAATTGTGTGATTGTATTCTCCCATGAACATAGGCTTTTACCTGTCTTTCAAAGTGTTCACCACTTTGTGCCACTTAGTTACCACTTTCAACCACTTTTAACCACATTATAGTTATTATTTCGGTCACTTGCAAGAAAAAAATAGGCTCACAGAGCTTGAAAAGCCTTGATTTTACTGACTTTTTCCGCGGTGGAAGGAATATATTGTGGCGCACAAAAAGGACCAACCACTATATCTTGTGGTTGGTCCTTTTGTATTGTGAATATTTCACAAAGTTTTTATTAAGTTTTTGTGTATTTTCACAATAAGAATCTTAATAGGTGTTCGAGGTGTTCGCCATGCCTCTTATGATATAGATTCAAGCTTAAGGACCTCGAAGCCCTCTGCTTTTCCCTTGAGCCTGATCGTATCACCGAGGCTTGTATATGTGATCCTGCCCTCCAATACATCGCATACCGCACGGCTTATATATACCTGGCCGCCCGGTGCATTAGCCTCAAGACGTGCTGCGGTATTGACGGTATCACCTATGGCCGTATAATCCATATGCTTCTCGGCTCCCATATTGCCTACGACAGCCGGGCCGAAGTGTACGCCCACGCCTACACGCAGTTCCTGGCCCATCTCTTCCTTAAGCTCTTCCGATACTCTTGCAGCTCCGTCTACTATATCCTTCGCCGTAAGGATCGCATTATATACCGCATCCTCCTGAGGCAGAGGCGCTCCCCAGAATGCCATCATGGCATCACCGACGAATTTATCAAGCGTACCCTTATGAGCTTCCACCGCATCGCTTGCCATGGTTAAGTACTTATTAAGTATTGCCACCACCTTCTCAGGCGCAAGACTTTCCGACATTGTGGTGAATCCTCTTACATCCACAAAAAGCACGGCTATATCACATGTCTTACCGCCAAGTCCCAGATTCTCGGTGCCTTCCTTAAGTATCTCCTGCACAATCTCCGGTGCCACGTAACGCTTGAATGTGCGTGTGATCTCCTGCCGTTCGAGCGCTGCCTGCAAATAATGCATGGCTATGGCTATCAGGTAGAATAAAACCACTCCAACAGGAATCCATAAAGGATGGAGTATAAGCCCTCTGCCATATGCCACGACAGAAGCGATAAGGGTAAGCACGACCGTAACTGCGGTTAGGATCGATGACCATACTACCTTTATATGTGTAAAGAGTAAAGACACCGCTACGCAGACAGCAAACAGTATAAGGATCTGTACCGTATCCGATGCTTCCTTCTTATAATTGCCCTCTATCATCTGCGTGATCACATTGGCCTGGAATTCTACACCATACATCTGTCCCGCGCGCTCTATGGGGGTAAAATACGCATCCTGAAGTCCCGCTGCATACGGACCTATAAGCACGATCTTATTCGCATAATAATCTGCCGGAACCTCTCCTGCTATAAGATCAGCCACAGACACTTCATCATAGAAATCTCCCGGAACAGCTGAATAATCCACATAGAACTGGCCTCTCTTATTGACCGGCGGAGTGATCACTTCCTCTCCCATAGACTTAAGGTACTTGGAGGCAATAATATAAGCCATCGAGTATACCTTCTCACCGTCAGGCTCTATATAAAGAAGCGCGTGACGCATGATACCATCCATATCATACATGGCGTTGATATGACCCGTATCAACTGCGGCTTTGAGTTCTTCATACGGCTCCTCATAGTCAAGGACCGCATATGTATCTATGGCCATTCCGCCGTCATCCGTATCTATATACTGCGTACCCATAACGGCACTTGTGGCCGTTACCACATTACCAAGGTCTGCAGCAGCCCTAGCCAGATGCGCATCAGCATCAGGATCTGTCTGACCCGAATACAGTGTATCTATTCCCACGACCGCAGGCTTACTATCAGGATCAGCATTAAGTGCTTCCAGCGCCTGCGCCATTACATTGCGGTCCCAGCTGTTGTACTCTCCTATCTCTTCAAGAGCCCTTTCATCAATACCGATTACAACGATATCTCCCGACAGTGCCCTGGGCTGCTGATAGAGCATATCCTGCAGCCATTTATCCAATCTTCCAAGTACCCTTGCATATACAAGGAGCACAAAGAACAGACTGCCACACACGGCTATGATTATATTGCGTTTATTCTTCGCATTCATACAACCCCCAAATCATCTCTAAAATAAAACAAAAGAGCAACCGCCAGTAGTCGCATACTCGGTTGCTCTTTTTGTAACCAATGTAAAAGGCTAACCGTCTATCGGTAGCACCTTTATAGTATTATGATATCACTCACAAGATATCGCGTCAATCGACAATTCTCGATCTTGTAGGGTTACAATTGATGTGAGACCTTAGATATATACAAAAACGGTTGAGTTCTTTAGAATGTTAATCACCACAAAAAACAAATCTAAGGAGAAAACCTCAACCGTCATGAATACAATAACATACTCACAACGATATTTACCACATGAATTATCTACAAAATATAATGCCGTTAAGTTCTACCGTGCTGTTAAAGACGTTAAATACGTCTGCCGTAAATACCATATATCCAAGGCTTCCCTTATGCGTTGGAACAAGCAGTATGATGGCACGAAGGAATCTCTTATACCTAAATCACACAAGCCTCTTACTCCTCACCCTAACGCTCATACAGAGCAGGAATTGAAATGGATCCGAGATTATCACCGACGTAATCCCAACATCTCTGTATGTGAGCTCTACGGTAAACTAAGGACCGAGAAAGGCTATTCTAGGCACCCTGGCAGCTTATATAGAGTCTTTGTAAAACTTGGATACAGAAAATCCACTGTGTCTACAAAGAAGGCTTACAATCCCAAGCCCTACGACACACCTATTGCCTTAGGAATAAAGTGGCAAATGGATGTTAAATATGTTCCTAGAGCTTGTTATACCGGCAATCTCCCCGATAAGTTCTATCAATACACTGTGATAGACGAAGCATCAAGGGAACGATTTATTTATCCTTATAAGGAACAATCCAGTTACTCTACAGTGGACTTCTTAAAACGGGCTATTGATTACTTTGGTTATGCACCTTTAATACTTCAAACGGATAACGGCTTTGAATTCACTCATTTCAAGAAAACAAAGATGATCCACCCTCTTGATATAGTGTGTGATTCAGTTGGAATAACTCACAAACTGATTCGTCCAAGAACTCCTCGTCATAATGGTAAGGTAGAGCGAAGTCATCGAAATGATCAAGAACGTTTTTATAACTTCCTGCACTTCTATTCATACGATGATTTATTAATCCAAATGAAGCGTTATCTTAGACGTTCAAACAACATACCAATGCAGGTATTGGGCTGGAAAACGCCGTTAGAAAAGCGCTTCGAACTTGAAGCACGTTAAATCTTAATCCGCTTGATTATAACTAATCAGGTGTCACATACCAAGTCAAGGCTGCGAAAGCACCGCGTAGCGGCAAGGCCTTGACATGGTATGTGGTACCTGAAATAAGACACCTAAGCGGATTAAGATTTAGAATGTCAGTCCCAAATGTGACTAACATCTATAGTAACTCAGAGACCTATATTTTTTTATTAATTTGGTCTCACATCATTTACATATATACAAAACTGCAGTTTTTAGCAAAACTAATGTTAAGGCAAATTTCCAAACTAAGTGCAACACCCTTGTAGCACTAACTATGGTGGAGTGTTGCACTTAGTATGACAAATAGAAAGGAAAATTTACATATGGACAACATAAAAGAAAAAACA
>ODAI011456759.1_pt1 | contig 41418 bp, 38 predicted proteins | sample 1539321 | NCBI WGS metagenome assembly ODAI01 (sample SAMN02144231, study PRJEB22623) | gut metagenome | biome: sheep rumen | host: Ovis aries | place: New Zealand
AAGGAGGACGGCGTGGAGCTTCCGGTGAAGATCACGCTGTTTCAGGGGCTGCCCAAAGCGGATAAGATGGAGCTCATCATCCAGAAGGCGGTGGAACTGGGCGTGTACCGGGTGGTTCCGGTGGAGATGAAGCGCTGTGTGGTGAAGCTGGATGCGAAGAAAGCGAAAGCAAAGACCGCCCGGTGGCAGCAGATCGCGGAGGCAGCGGCAAAGCAGAGCAAGCGTGCCATCATCCCGGAGATCTCGGAACCGATGAGTCTGAAGAATGCCCTGGAGTTTACGGCCGGGATGCAGGTGAAGCTGATCCCGTATGAGCTGGCGGAGGGAATGGACAAGACGAGAACACTGCTTGAGGCCATCACACCGGGGCAGGAGGTTGCCGTATTTATCGGTCCGGAGGGCGGTTTTGACGAGACGGAGGTTCAGGCAGCCATGGAGCACGGACTGGAGCCCATCACGCTGGGCAGACGCATCCTGCGCACGGAAACGGCAGGGATGACGGTACTGGCCTGGCTTTCCTATCTGCTGGAAGGAAAAGATGAGTGAGCAAAAACGAGTGAGCATGAGCAAAACCCCGATTTCTGCATAGAATATAGATAAGAAATTGACGAAGGAGTTACGGCAATGGAAGTGTATTTGGACAATTCCGCGACCACGCGGGTTTTTCTGGATGTGGCGGAATTGGTGAAGAAGCTGATGTGTGAGGAATACGGCAATCCGTCCAGCCTGCACAGAAAAGGCGTACAGGCGGAGAATTATCTCCGGGATGCGAAGCAGACCTTTGCAAAAATTTTAAAGTGTAACGAAAAAGAGATCTTTTTTACCTCCGGCGGCACGGAATCCGATAACCTGGCGCTGATCGGCTGCGCCATGGCGAACCGCAGGCGGGGACAGCACCTGATCACCACCCAGATCGAGCATCCGGCAATACTGCAGACCATGAAATACCTGGAGGAACAAGGATTTCGCGTGACGTATCTGCCGGTGGACAGATCAGGGCGGATCCGGCTGGAGGATCTGCAGAAGGCCATGACAGGCGATACCATCCTGGTGTCGATCATGCACACCAACAATGAGGTGGGATCCGTGCAGCCCATTGCGGAGGCGGGGACGTTGATCAAGCGCATGAACCCCAACACCCTGTTCCATGTGGACGCGGTGCAGGGCTTTGGCAAGGCCAGGATCTATCCGAAGAAGATGAATATCGATCTGCTTTCCGCCAGCGGTCACAAGATCCACGGACCGAAGGGCGTAGGGCTTTTATATGTGAGTGAGCGCGCGAAGATTAAGGCGATCAATTACGGCGGCGGCCAGCAGTCGGGACTGCGCTCCGGCACGGAGAATGTGCCCGGCATCGCGGGCATGGCGAAGGCGGCAGAGATCCTGTATGACCGGCTGGACGAGGATGTGGCGCAGCTCTATGCCTGCAAGAAGCATTTTATCGAGGGCGTGTCAAAGATCGAGGGCGTGCAGGTCAATGGACTGCCGATGAACGGGCAGGCCGGCGGGCAGCCAGGCGGTTCGGCGTGCGGGGCCTGCATCGAACAGACCGCGCCCCATGTGGTGAGCGTTTCCTTTGCGGGTGTGCGGAGCGAAGTGCTGCTGCACACGTTGGAGGATGCCGGGATCTATGTGTCCGCGGGCAGCGCGTGCTCGGCGCACAAACCGCAGCCTTCTGCGACTTTGAAGGCCATGGGAGTGGACCCGTCACTGTTAACTTCCACGATCCGCTTCAGCTTTTCTGTTTTTACCACGATGGAAGAATTGGACTATACATTGCAGATTTTATATGATAAAATTCCTGTATTGCGAAGATATACACGGAGGGCGTGAGCTGTCGCGGGAGGAAAAATATGTTTACATCATTTTTGATAAAATACGCAGAGATCGGCATCAAGGGCAGAAACCGCCATCTCTTCGAGGATGCACTGGTGCATCAGATCAAATATGCACTGAAAAAATGTGAGGGGAAATTCCTGATCCACAAGACCCAGGGGCGCATCCATGTGGATGCCCAGACGGAGTTCGATTTTGACGAGGTGGTGGAGCATCTGCAGCTCGTCTTCGGCATCTCCGGCATCTGTCCCGTGGTTGGCGTGGAGGACGAAGGTTTTGAAAAACTTTGTGACACAGTTGTCAGTTATATCGCGGAGGTCTACCCGGATCGGAACAAGACCTTTAAGGTGAATGCCCGCAGAGCGCGGAAGGATTATCCCAAGGATTCCATGGAGATCAACATGGATCTGGGCGAGGTGATCCTGAATGCGTACCCCGAGATGACGGTGGATGTGCATGAGCCTGACATTATGTTGAACGTAGAGATCCGCGAGAAGATTTATATTTATTCCGAGATCATCCCCGGCCCCGGGGGCATGCCGGTGGGCACAGGCGGCAAAGCGATGTTGCTTCTGTCCGGCGGCATCGACTCCCCGGTGGCGGGTTATATGATAGCAAAGCGCGGCGTGAAGATTGACGCGGTGTATTTTCATGCGCCGCCCTATACCAGCGACCGGGCGAAGCAGAAGGTGGTGGATCTGGCCCGGATCGTGTCCCGATACACCGGCCCCATTTATCTGCATGTCATCAATTTTACCGACATTCAGCTCTATATCCATGAGAAGTGCCCGCACGAGGAGCTGACCATCATCATGCGTCGCTATATGATGCGGATCGCGGAGCATCTGGCGAAGGAGACGGAATGTCTCGGACTGATCACCGGCGAGAGCATCGGGCAGGTGGCGTCCCAGACCATGAATTCCCTGATCGCTACCAACGAGGTGTGCGAGCTGCCGGTGTACAGACCGCTCATCGGCTTTGACAAGCAGGAGATCGTGGAAGTTTCTGAGAAGATCGGCACCTTCGAGACGTCCATCCTGCCCTACGAGGACTGCTGCACCATCTTTGTGGCGAAGCACCCGGTGACGAAGCCCAATGTGAACGTCATCCGCAGGCATGAGCACAATCTGGACGAGAAGATCGATGAACTGGTGAAGACCGCTCTGGAGACAGACGAACTGATCATTGTAGAGTAAAAATGCATGTAAATGCATGCAAATAAAAACGTCTCAGGGGTTTCCCTGAGACGTTTGAAAAAACAAATTCCTATGTTCTGAAAAATTAAATCAGATAAGGCTTCAGGCTCTCCATGATCTCATCCATGCCGTCCTCGGCGTGAATATTCAGATCGATGGGCTTGGACAGATCCAGGCTGAAGATACCCATAATGGACTTTGCGTCGATGACGTATCTGCCGGATACCAGATCGAAATCGTAATCGAACTTCGTCACGTCGTTTACGAATGCTTTTACCTTATCGATAGAATTTAATGAAATCTGAACAGTTTTCATGATAGTACCTCCTTAAATTTGTCATACCTTCAAGCACCATATTACAGTTTCGGCAGGCAAAAGTCAAGGCTAAAAGCGTACAAAAAAGAGGACAACTTCTATGGCAACTTCCATGAAAAGCGTAGCGTTCCATAATCTGGGATGTAAAGTGAATTCCTACGAGCTGGATGTTATGATGCAAATGTTACAAGAAAAGGGCTACCAAATTGTGCCATTTGATCAATACGCAGACATTTATATTGTAAATACCTGTACCGTGACCAACATTGCGGACCGCAAGAGCAGGCAGATGCTGCATCGGGCGAAGCAGAAAAATCCGAATGCCGTCGTGGTCGCCGTGGGCTGCTATGTCCAGACCGACAGAGAGGGTGTGGAGCAGGATGACAGCATCGATCTGGCCATCGGAAATAACCGGAAAAAAGATATTGTGGAGATTCTGGAGGCGTATCTGAAGAGCGCGGCAGGCGGCGGGGCGCCGGACGAAACACCCGCAGCGCCCGCTTTGGGCAAAACTCTGGGCGACACTACGATCCCCGACATCAACCGGGATTCCTGCGAATACGAGGAGATGACGTTAAAGCACACCGCGGAGCACACCCGCGCGTACATCAAGATCCAGGACGGCTGCAACCAGTTTTGCACCTACTGCATCATCCCTTATGCCAGAGGCAGAGTGCGGAGCAGACGGGAGGAAGACATCATCCGGGAGATCGAAGGACTGGTGGCGTCCGGCTATCAGGAGATCGTGCTCACCGGCATTCATATCAGCTCCTACGGCATTGATTTTGCGGGGAAAAAATCCTATCAGGGCGAGAGCTACCTGATCGATCTGGTGGAACATATCCATGCCCGGGTGGAGGGACTGAAGCGCATCCGGCTGGGCTCTTTAGAACCCCGTATCATCACGGAGGATGTGGCAAAACGCCTGGCGGCGCTGCCGAAGCTTTGCCCGCATTTTCACCTGTCCCTGCAGAGCGGCTGTGACGAAACCCTGAAACGGATGAATAGACATTATACCACGGGGGAATACTTACAGGGAGTCCGGTATCTGCGGCAGGCTTTCAAACGCGTGGCCATCACCACGGACGTGATCGTGGGCTTCCCCGGGGAGACAGAGGAAGAATTTGAGCAGTCCAGGACTTTTCTGGAGCAGGTGGGCTTTTTTGAGATGCATATTTTCAAGTATTCCCGGCGGGAAGGCACCGTTGCGGACCGGATGCCGGATCAGCTCACGGATGCCGCAAAATCCGCCAGGAGCGACGAACTGTTCGAACTGGAGCGGGAGCAGTCCCGGGCGTTCCGCAGCGACTACATAGGAAAATGGGCCCAAGTGTTGTGGGAGGAAATGCGGATCATCGACAAGGAGACTTATTTTGTGGGGCATACGGCGGATTATGTGAAGATTGCCGTGCCGGAATGGGACAAGGACATCCGGAACACCATCACCAGAGTCTATGTACGCGGATTCCTCACGGACGAACTGATGCTTGCAAAGCACGAAACATAAGGATTGAAATTTCAGATCAAATGCGCTATGATGTAAGAATAGGGTAATAGCGGTATTACAACAGGAATAAGAGAAGCGAGAAGGAAAAACATATGGAGAATTTAGAAAACACACAATTTTTTAAAGTGGAATCGGAACCGGAGACCGGTGTGAAAATGGTGCTTTCCACCGTATACGAGGCGCTCACGGAGAAGGGATACAATCCGGTGAACCAGATCGTGGGTTACATTATGAGCGGCGATCCCACCTACATCACCAGCCACAAAGGCGCCAGAAGCCTGATCATGAAGGTGGAGCGCGATGAGCTGGTGGAAGAGCTTCTGACAGAGTACATCAAGAACAGCGATTGGCAATAGGAGGAATTCCATGCGGATCATGGGACTGGACTTCGGCTCCAAGACGGTGGGGGTGGCTGTCAGCGACGCACTGCTTCTCACGGCGCAGGGCGTAGAGATCATACGGCGCAAAGAGGAGAACAAGCTGCGACAGACACTGGCCCGGATCGAGGAACTGATCGTGGAATACGAAGTGGAGGAACTGGTGCTGGGGCTGCCCAAGCACATGAACGGTACGGAAGGTGTGCGTGTGGAGCTCACCATGGAATTCAAAGAGAAGCTGGAGCGCCGGACGGGACTTCCCGTTTTCCTGTGGGACGAGCGTCTGACGACGGTGGCGGCGGACAGGACGATGATGGAGGCAGGCATCCGCAGGGAGCACCGCAGGGAATATGTGGACATGCTTGCGGCAACCTTTATTTTGCAAGGATATCTGGATAAGAGGAAGAACGAAATTGGAAAACAAACTGGAGAAAATAACCTTTAACGCAGGCAGCGAAGATTCTGTGGATTTCTATGTACTGGAGCAGACCAGGATCGGCGGCTACAACTATATCCTGGTGACGGATTTTGAAGAGGGAGACGGCGAGGCGCTGATCTTAAAAGATCTGTCGGAAGACGGCGAATCGGAGAGCCGTTTTGTGATCGTGTCGGATGAACAGGAGCTGAAAGCGGTTTCCGGCGTGTTTGCAGACATGCTGGATGACGTGGAGTTTGTACAGGACGAAGAAGAGTAAGCCCGGAGAGGCTTTAAGTGTGATATAAAAAATTAATGGAGGAAGTTTTGTGAAAAAAAGAAAAGAGAATAACGAAGGTTCCAGACTGAAGATCATTCCTTTGGGCGGCCTGGAACAGATCGGTATGAATATTACTGCCTTCGAGTATGAGGACAGTATTATTGTGGTTGACTGCGGTCTTTCCTTTCCTGCCGATGATATGCTGGGCATCGATCTCGTCATTCCCGATGTGACTTACTTAAAGAACAACATCGACAGAGTGAAGGGGATCGTTATTACCCATGGACACGAGGATCATATCGGTGCGCTGCCATATATCCTCAAGGAGATGAATGTGCCGGTCTATGCGACGAGACTGACGATGGGCATCATCGAGCACAAGCTCACCGAGCATGAGCTGATGCGGACCACCAAGCGGAAAGTGGTGAAGTTCGGTCAGTCCATCAATCTCGGCCAGTTCCGGGTGGAGTTCATCCGCACAAACCACAGCATTGTGGATGCGGCGGCACTGGCAATCTATTCCCCGGCGGGCATTGTGGTCCACACCGGAGATTTCAAGGTGGATTACACGCCCGTGTACGGCGATGCCATTGACCTGCAGCGCTTTGCGGAGCTGGGTAAAAAAGGCGTACTGGCACTGCTGTGCGATTCCACCAATGCGGAGCGCCCCGGTTTTACCCCTTCGGAAAAAACAGTGGGCAAAGCGTTTGACACTTTATTCAGCGAGCACAGGAATACCCGTATTTTTGTCGCTACCTTTGCGTCCAATGTGGACCGGGTGCAGCAGATCATCAATACGGCGTACAAATTCGGCCGCAAAGTCTGCGTGGAAGGCCGCAGCATGGTCAATATCATTGATACGGCGATCAACCTGGAGTGCATCAGCATCCCGGAGAATACTCTGATCGATATCGACCAGATGAAAAATGTTCCCCCCGAGCAGCAGGTGATCATCACCACTGGCAGCCAGGGAGAGAGCATGGCCGCGCTTTCCAGAATGGCCAACAATATGCACCGCAAGATCACCATCGGCGCGGGGGACACAGTGATCTTCTCCTCCCATCCGATCCCGGGTAATGAGAAAGCAGTCACCAAGATCATCAACGAACTGCTGCGCAAGGGCGCGGATGTGGTGTTCCAGGATACCCATGTGTCCGGACATGCCTGCCAGGAGGAGATTAAGCTGATCTACGCCTTGACCAGACCCAAATATTCCGTGCCGGTACACGGCGAGTACAAGCATCTGACGGCGCAGGCGAAGATCGCCGAGAGCCTGGGCATAGAAAAAGACCATATCTTCATTCTGTCCTCCGGAGATATTCTGGAGCTCAGTGAGGAAGAAGATGCAAAGATCACGGGCAAAGTGCCCACCGGCGGCATCCTGGTGGACGGCCTCGGCGTGGGCGATGTGGGCAATGTGGTGCTCAGAGACCGTCAGCATCTGGCGGAGGACGGCATCCTGATCGTGGTCATGAGCCTGGAAAAAGAGAGCTGCGCATTGATCGCGGGTCCCGACATTGTGTCCAGAGGCTTCGTCTATGTGCGCGAATCCGACGAGCTGATCGAAGAAGCCCGGATTACCGTGGATGAAGCGCTGCAGAACTGCCTGGACAGAGGCATTACCGATTGGGGCAAACTGAAATCGGTCACCAAGGACGTGCTGGGCGAGTATGTCTGGAAGAAGACCAAGAGAAGGCCGATGATTTTGCCTATCATAATGGAAATCTAGCGATATCCATAGAGATCTAACAAGCAATTGTGAAAAGTGGTTTCTTTGTGAGTATCATTGTCCATATTGTACATTCATATGCGGGGACGCTCTCGCTCGATTTCGGACGTAATGGTACTAAGCCACCAAAGTACGGTGCCTAAGTACCAACGTCCTCAAACGCCCCTTCTATGAATTGTACAATATGTTCAATTCGATACTGAAAGGAAACGTTTCACAAATGCCCGGGGAGATATAAAACAGAGAGGTGTACAATGGATAAAATTGAGAGTTCTCTGCAACAGTTGATTGATGACATATTGGCATCGGAGATTTACAGAAAGTATGATGTTCAGAGGATCCGGGTGAACGCCATGCCTGAGCTGAAAGCACAGATCGATGAGTTCCGCAGGCGCAATCTGGAATTGCAGACAAATGAACACACGACCATAGCCGAGATAGACGGATTTGAGAGAGAATATGCAAAGTTTCGGGAGAATCCGATCGTGGATGAATTCCTGGCGGCAGAGCTGGCGTTTTGCAGGCTGATGCAGGAGATCAACCTGCGGCTGACGGATGCCATGCATTTTGAATGACACCGTGGTGAATGAATACCGAAGATGCCGACAGAAACGGATGGAGGACTGAGATGAAACCGGGAAATTTGATATTGGCAGTTTTCAGTGCCATTTTAAAGCTGGTATTGGGCGTGGCGGCCATATTCATCATATACAGAGGGGCAGCCACCTGCTACAACTACGGATACAGGATCTTTACGGAGCCCGCCATGTCGGTGGGCGAGGGGCGTGCAGTCAGCGTAACCCTGAAGCCGGACATGAATGCCTGGGAGATCGGCGAGCTGATGGAGAGTAAGGGCCTCACTCGGGACAGCAAGCTTTTTGCACTGCAGTATTACTGCTCGGAGTACAAGGACGCCATTAAGCCCGGCACCTACGAGGTGCGGACTTCCATGACAGCGGAGGAGATCATGGCGGCCATGGTACCCGCGGCAAAGAGCGCTGCGGCGGAGCCCGAGATTTCTTCAGACGCCCAAAGCGTTGAGACAAAGGACAGCAAAAATGGTAATTGATGAGAGGATGCTGACATTTATTGATTCCATGAACGAGCCGAATCCCCCGTATTTGGACGAATTGGAAAAGACAGCGCTGGAGGCGGAGGTACCGATCATCCGGAGATCCACCGCACAGCTCCTGAAATTTCTGATGACATCCGCCAGACCCCGCAAGATCCTGGAGGTCGGCACGGCGGTGGGATTCTCGGCGCTTCTGATGAGCGAGTACGCGCCGGCGGACTGCCATATCACCACGATCGAGAAATATGAGAAGCGAATCCCGGTTGCAAAGGAGAATTTCCGCAAAGCAGGCAGAGAAGACCGAATCACGCTCCTGGAGGGCGATGCGGCGGATCTGCTGAAAACACTGACAGACAGCTACGACCTGATCTTCATGGACGCGGCGAAGGGACAATACATACACTTCATGCCGGAGGTTATGCGGCTTCTCGCTCCGGGCGGCCTGCTGGTTTCGGATAATGTATTACAGGACGGAGATGTCATAGAATCCCGTTTTGCGGTCACGAGACGGAATCGTACCATCCACAGCCGCATGCGGGATTATTTGTATGAACTGACACACCATCCCGAGCTCCAGACCGTGATCTTGCCCGTCGGGGACGGGGTGACGCTGAGTGTGAAGAAGTAGTGCCGGCGGGGGCAGACGCCGAGGACACCGGATGCGGCGCCGGAAGCGTAGGCCCGGGGCGCCGGAAGCATGGGTTGCGTCTGCAGGACCGCGAGTACAGGCCGTGAGATGCCTGTAGCGGGGACTATTCGGCCGAAAGTATGAGAAAAGAGGTATTTCGGCTGAAAATAAATCCGTCATTTTGTGAAATTCAGTTTGTAATTCGGCCTAAAATGAAGAAATAATTGATTTCGGCCGAAAAAAGAGGCTTGAATGTCAAAAATAATCGAAATAAATCATTGAAAATACGGCTTAAAATGCTAATCTGAGAAGTTTCGGCCGAAAAAGAAGCCCTAAGAATGAAAAAAATGCATATAAAATTTAGCCGAAAATGAAAATTTGAAGAATTTCGGCCGAAAAGAAGGGTGCAGGTATGACCAACACAACCGACATAACCAATACAACCAACAAGACAAATACAGCCGCCGCGGGCTCGTCAATGCCCGGCACGGCCGAAGCTACCGAGGCCACATCCACCGCCAACACTGGCGCGGTCCGTGCTCCGGAGCTTCTGGTGCCTGCCAGCAGCCTGGAGGTTTTGAAGACGGCGGTGATCTTCGGCGCGGATGCGGTCTATATCGGTGGGGAGGCGTTTGGCCTGCGCGCCAAGGCGAAGAATTTTTCTTCCGCGGAGATGGCGGAGGGGATCGCGTTCGCCCACGCCCATGGGGTGAAAGTCTATGTGACCGCCAATATTCTGGCGCATAACGGCGACCTGGAGGGGGCAAGGGAATATTTTGAAGAATTGAAGCATATGAAGCCTGAATGCCCGGACGCCCTGATCATTTCCGATCCGGGCATGTTTACGATCGCGAAGGAGGTCTGGCCCGAGGTGGAGGTCCACATCTCCACGCAGGCCAACAACACCAACTACCAGACCTATCTGTTTTGGTGGAAAATGGGCGCGAAGCGCGTGGTTTCGGCCAGGGAGCTCTCTCTGAAAGAGATAAAAGAGATCAGACAGCACATCCCCGACGAGATGGAGATCGAGAGCTTTATCCACGGGGCCATGTGCATTTCCTATTCCGGGCGGTGCTTGCTGAGCAACTATTTTACCGGGCGGGACGCCAACCAGGGCGCCTGCACTCATCCCTGCCGCTGGAAATATGCGGTGATGGAGGAGTCCAGGCCGGGAGAATACCTGCCCGTGTATGAGAACGAGAGGGGCACCTTTATCTTTAACTCCAAGGACCTGTGCATGATCGAGTACATTCCCGAGCTGATCGACGCAGGAATTGACAGCCTGAAGATCGAGGGACGCATGAAGACGGCGCTCTACGTGGCGACAGTGGCCCGCACCTACCGCAAGGCCATCGACGACTATCTGGAGAGCCCGGAGAAATACCGCGCCAACCTGAACTGGTACCAGGCGGAGATTGCCAAATGCACCTACCGCCAGTTTACCACGGGCTTTTATTTCGGAAAGCCCAATGAGGAAACGCAGATTTACGACAACAATACCTATGTGAACGAGTATAGGTATCTGGGGATCGTGGAGCAAGTGGTGCGCACCGATGTGGAGAATGGCGCAGCGGCTGGCTCAGATGTCCGCTTGTTGGCGCAGATCACCCAGCGCAACAAATTCTGCGTGGGCGATGAGATTGAGATCATGAAACCTGACGGACGCAACATACCTGTGCGCGTGCAGGCGCTTTACGACGAGGAGATGCAGCCGGTGGACAGCGCTCCCCATCCCAAACAAAAACTGTATCTGGACCTCGCTCAGACCGAGGCGGAACACGGGCAGCAAACGCAGCCCGGACGATGCGACCTGGTACAGCAATATGATCTGCTGCGCGTGGCGAACAATTCATAGCAAACGATTGAGACCGAACAATTTAGAAGAGGTTAGGCATTGACAACCTGTTGCAAAGAATTTAAAATAAAATCCAAAATTGACATCAGCCGTGAGAAGGAGAAGGAAAAGATGAGCGAGATCATCAATGTGGAAGAATTGTTTGCCAGCAAAGTATTTACAGTGGCGAAGATGAAGGAGAGGCTTCCGAAGAATATTTTTAAAGAAGTGAAGCGCATCATGGATCAGGGCGGCGAGCTGTCCCTGGCCACAGCCGACGTGGTGGCGAAAGCCATGAAAGACTGGGCTGTGGAGAACGGCGCCACCCACTATACCCATTGGTTCCAGCCCCTGACCGGCATCACGGCCGAGAAGCACGACGCTTTCGTGACCCATCCGGATGCGGAGGGCAAGATGATCATGGAATTCTCCGGCAAAGAGCTGATCAAGGGTGAGCCCGACGCTTCCTCGTTCCCTTCCGGCGGTCTGCGCGCCACGTTTGAGGCGAGAGGCTATACCGCGTGGGATATGACTTCCCCCGCGTTTCTGAAGGAGGACGCCACTGGCGTGATCCTCTGCATTCCCACGGCTTTCTGTTCCTACAAGGGCGAGGCGTTGGACAAAAAGACGCCGCTGCTGCGTTCCATGGAGGCCATCAGCGAGCAGGCGCTGCGCATCGTGCGGCTGTTCGGTAACACCGAGGCTACCAAGGTGATCCCCAGTGTGGGCGCGGAGCAGGAATATTTCCTGATCGACAGAGAAAAATACTTAAAGCGAGACGACCTGATCTTTACCGGACGCACCCTGTTCGGCGCGCCTGCGCCCAAGGGACAGGAGCTGGATGATCATTACTTCGGCACCATCCGCGAGCGGATCGGCTCCTATATGAAAGATCTGAATATCGAATTGTGGAAGCTGGGCGTGACTGCCAAGACCCAGCACAACGAGGTGGCTCCCGCACAGCATGAGCTGGCGCCCATCTACGAGACCGCCAACATCGCGGTGGACCACAACCAGCTGATCATGGAGACCATGAAAAAAGTGGCTGGCCGCCACGGCATGACCTGCCTGCTGCACGAGAAACCCTTCGCCGGCGTAAACGGCTCCGGCAAGCATGACAACTGGTCCTTAAATACAGACAACGGCGTAAATCTGCTGGATCCCGGCGATACGCCCAACGCAAACATCCAGTTCCTGCTGGTATTGGCGTGCATCATGAAAGCGGTGGATACCCATGCGGATCTGCTCCGCCAGAGCGCATCGGACGTGGGAAATGACCATAGACTGGGCGCGAACGAGGCGCCGCCCGCCATCATCTCCATCTTCCTGGGCGAGCAGCTGGAGGACGTGGTGAAACAGCTCATCGAGACCGGCGCGGCGGACCATTCCATCCAGGGCGGCACCCTGCAGACCGGCGTTTCCACACTGCCCGACTTTGAGAAGGACGCGACAGACAGAAACCGTACTTCGCCCTTCGCCTTCACTGGCAACAAATTCGAGTTCCGTATGGTGGGAAGCTCCGACTCTGTGGCAGACCCCAACACGACCCTCAACGCCATCGTGGCGGAGGCGTTCTGCGAGGCGGCAGACATTCTGGAAAAAGCGGATAATTTTGAGCTGGCCGTCCATGACCTGATTAAGCAGTACATGACTGAGCATCAGCGCATTGTCTTCAACGGTAACGGCTACTCCGACGAGTGGGTGGCTGAGGCTGCCAGACGCGGACTGCCCAACATCAAGTCCATGGTGGAGGCTTCCTCCGCGCTGACGACAGAGAAATCCATCGCGCTGTTCGAGAAATTCGGCATTTTCAACCGGGTGGAGCTAGCATCCAGAGAGGAGATTCTCTACGAGACCTACTCCAAGACCATCAACATCGAGGCGCTGACCATGATCGAGATGGCGAAGAAACAGATCCTGCCCGCGGTGATGAAATATACCAAGACCCTGGCGGATACCGTGATCGCCGTGAAAGAGGCCGGAGCGGACGCATCCGTTCAGGCACAGTCCCTGAAGAACATTTCCGAGGAGCTGGTGCGCGCGAACCGGGCGCTGACCACCCTGGAGGAGAAGACCGCCGGTGCAGCCGCGATCGCGGACCAGAAAGAAAAGGCGTTTTACTTCCGCGGTGAAGTGTTTACCGCGATGGAAGCACTGCGCATTCCGGTAGATACACTGGAGACCATGGTAGACAAGACGGCATGGCCGATCCCGACCTACGGAGAGCTGATCTTTGAGGTATAAAAATTTTACATAAAATTTCTTAAATTAGGTATTGCAAATTGGACAAACTTCGTGTATAATTCATCAAGTAATCCAATAGGGCTATCGCCAAACGGTAAGGCAACGGACTCTGACTCCGTCATTTCAAGGTTCGAATCCTTGTAGCCCTGCGAGAGGAACTGTGTATGCAGTTCCTTTTTTGTGCCTAAATATCAGTGCTTTCAGGATTCCCTAGGCGTAAAAATCTCCTTTTTCAAAAGATAAATTATGTTGTCAATACTTTTTGATTACTATATAATAAGTTCATGGTATCTGAGGAAGGAGTATGACAAATGGGGAAAGGAATATGTCAGGTGTTTACTCCCAAAGAACTGGTGGGAGAGATGCTGGACAGAGCGGGATATACATCACAATTATATGGGAAAAAGATTTTAGAAAATTCATGCGGAGAAGGAGCATTTTTAGCAGAAATTGTAACACGATATATTATAGATGGGCAGAGTAGAGGCCTTTCAGCGGAAAAGATTAAAAAAGGGCTGGAATCGGACATACATGGTATTGAAAAGGATAAAGCCTGTTTAAAAAAATGTATGCGGAATTTGCAAAGTATCGCACACATCTATGGGATAACAAATGTCAAATGGAATTTGGCGCAGGCAGATGCCTTGAGAAACGTTCGACAGAATGAATATGATTATGTTGTAGGAAATCCACCTTATATCACATATTACAATCTGCCGGATGATGAACGCAAATATATAGTGAAGCATTTTGATACTTGCAAAAAAGGAAAGCCGGATTATTATTATGCCTTTACAGAAGCGGCAATCCTTTCTTTGAAGCAGGGAGGGAAATTAGTATATTTAATTCCAAATAACTTTATGAAAAACCGTTTTTCGCAGGAACTGAGGAATTATTTAGTACCGCATATGGAAACGTTGGTTGATTATCGTAACCATAAGGTTTTCAGGGACTATTTGACATCTTCTGCAATTATAATCTGTGAAAAAAATAGTGATAATGCTTCTTTCGAATACATAGATGTGCCAAATCAAAAAATTATGAACATTGATAAGGGCGAATTAAAAGGCAAATGGGCGTTTTACCTTCCGAAGGCAGTAGCAGGAGCAGTCAGATTTGGCGATATATTTCATGTATCAGCACCTGTGGCCACGCTGTTAAATGATGCCTTTGTTATTGGGAATGTTGAAGACGAAAGTGATGAGTATGTCGTCACAGAGGGATTCTATTTGGAAAGAGAATTGCTTAGAACTGCTGCAAGTCCGAAAACAAAACAAAAAGGAAAAGGGAAAACATACATCATTTTCCCTTATAAGTATGTCGGACAAAAGAGAGAATCCTTTGAGGAGGAGGAATTGAAAAAAATATATCCTCAAATATATGCATATTTGTTACAATATAAAAGCAGGCTTTTAAATAGAAAAAGTGATAAAAAAAGTAAGTGGTTTGAATATGGCAGGACACAGGCACTTGCACATATTAATCAGGAAAAGATCCTTTTATCAACACTCATAACAGATAAAGTCAGGTATTACAAGCTGGACGAGGAAGATGTTCCCTTTTCGGGAATGTATATAATTCCAAGGGAAAACAGTGATTTGGATGAGGCTGAACGTATATTATGCAGCAAAGATTTTATGGAATATGTTAAGGAAATAGGAATCAGTGTCAGTGGAAGCTCATATCGTATTAGTCCCAGTGATGTGGAAGAGTATGTGGTAAGATAAGTACGGGGAGGAATACAAATGGAAATTGGTTTTTCGGTGGGGGCAAAAGCGGCAAGATTAATAGGCCGCGAGAATATAACAGATGTGGATGGAGCATTGGTAGAGTTAATTAAAAATGCCTATGATGCTGATGCTTCCTGCGTGTGGGTGAACTTTTCAATGCCTTTTCCGGATGTACCTGATTCCGTGAAGATAGCAGAGCTGCAGCAAATTCTTTCGGAAGAGGATTTTTTGGAGGTGTGTAAGTTTTATGATGGAAAGAACGACTCTAAGGATGGCATGATGCTTGAAATGCGAGAAGGACTTTCGGAAGAAGAAAAAGAGAAATTACAAGATATATTGTTTGGCTACAATAAAATTATTGTATTGGATAATGGAAGTGGAATGAGCGAAGAGACAGTTCGTTCTTCATGGATGTATATTGGTACCAGCAATAAGGAGGCACAGGTGATTTCGCCAAAGAAGAAGCGTGTGCGGACAGGTGCGAAAGGAATAGGACGGTTTGCGCTGGATAAGCTGTCTACGGTTTCCCATATGTATACACAAGAAGAAGGAAAGGAGAGTGCACTTTACTGGAGCGTAGACTGGAATCAGTTTGCTGCGGCAAAATTGCTAAATGAAGTCAAGGCAAGGCTGGAATATTGTGAGTATAGTTTTGAAACCATTGTACGAGGCATAGCAGGAGGATACTTTGAAGAAATTCAGGAATATGGCTGGGATTCAGGAACAGCATTTATATTAACACCGGTAAGGGAAGCCTGGAGTGAACGGCTTTTTCAAAAAGTAAACACCAATTTGCGAAGCATCAATCCCATTGGAACGGTGGATCGGTTTGATGTAATTGTACGGAATGAATATCAACCAAATTGCAATTTCAAAACGGAAAAGGTGGCAATTAGTAAGGATGATTATGATTATCGCATCAAGATTGATTATAACGGAAAAGAGACGCTTCAAATAAAGCTTTTGCGCAATGAAGTAGATATAAAAAAGAAGACTGTAGTAGTACACAATGTGTTAAAAACCTGTTCTAAAACCTGCCAGTTAGAAGAATTTTGGCAGAGAGAAAAACTGCAGAAGCAAAACTTTATGCGGGAGGATTATGCGAAGGAAATAACGATAACTAAGAATATCACAGCCCTTTTTAAAAGTGACAAAAAAGAGCGTATACGAGAAGTGGGCCCTTTTTTGGCGGAATTTTATTTCTTGCGTAATACCTCCAATGAGCATCAGATTATGAAGAAAGTGAAGACCGGAAAACGTAAGAAACTTTTGAGTAAGTTCTCTGGAATCAAGATATATCGAGACGATTTTAAAGTGAGACCATATGGAGACGAGGGTGCTATGCAGGATTGGATCGGCATGGGAATGCGGGCACAAAAAAGCCCTGCCAGTGTGGCTCACCTGACGGGACAGTGGCGTGTACAGCCTTATCAGATGATTGGTTTTGTAAAGATATCTAGGGAGAAAAATGCTCTTTTGGAGGATAAGGCAAACAGAGAAGGTATTGCCATGAATAATACCTATTATATTTTTGTGGATATTCTTAGAGAATGTCTCAAAGAGTTTGAATTTGATCGACAGTATATTTACAGAGAATACGCGAAATGGATTGATGAACAGCAGAAAACTTTAGAAACTACAGCTGACAGAGTGAAAGCAGCAGCAGTAGAAAGAGCCCAAGGTAATAATGACAAAACGGAGTCCGGTCAATCGGATAAGGAATCCACTTCGGATGAAGATACAAAAGATGGTAATGGCTTCACGGAAGATGATTATCTGGAAACCATTTATAGATTTATGAAGGACGAGGAAAAGGAGCTAAACAGTAAACAGATTTTGCAGGTACTTAGTTCATCGGGCATTGTTTTAAATACTTTTTTTCATGAATTCAATGCAATCAATACACAGTTCCATGTGAGGACAAACCAGTTGAAGAGCAGGTTTGATTATCTTCTTCAAGGGAAGGAATATACCGGTATTGCAGCGTATAATCCATACAAATATGTGGAAAATACAATTGAAAAAAATGACAGGCTGGTAGCAGCGCTGCTGGATGTTATTATGGAGGGCTTAAAAAAGCCGAATCTGGCCAGGCAAAGTATTTCTTTGAAAAAGCTTACAAGTGATATTTTATCTAAGTGGAAGCTTTTGCTGTCAGAAAAGTATATATCTGTATATCCGGAGGAATGGCAAGAGGAAGACTGTGTTTATGAAATGGCAGTAGTTGACTGGTATATTATTCTGAATAATGTATTGTTAAATGCAGCATGGTTTCTGGAGAGGGAAACAAATGCGGATAGAAAAATCAGCTTCTCTATAGTAGAGGATGATGCCTGCATTCAGATTGACATGGATAATAACGGACCGCCGCTTGCGGAGAAATTCCGAGACAACCCGGATAAAATCTTTGAATTGGGAGAAACTTCTAAGGAAGAGGCAGAAAATGTATCTTCAGAAGGAAATGAAGATAACAAAAAAACGGGTACCGGCCTTGGACTGTGGGTTGTGAAAGAAACAGTGGAAAGATATGGTGGAAGTATTCGTGCTAAGATTATGGAAGATGGGTTTGGTTTGTGCGTGAAATTTAAGAAATAAGAGACTGAATCGAGAGGAAAATATATGTGGAGAATAGGAATTATTGATGATAAAGAAGGTGAACGTGCAGATATACAAGTTTCGATCCTTGAAAATGTAGAGTACAGGAATGAAATTCAATTTAAGGAATATGAAATTGTCAAAAAGGCAAAAGAGAAGCTTTTTGAGGAAATAATCGAAGACATTTCCGAAGAAAGGATTCAAACATTAATTGTGGATTATAAGCTTGACACTTCGCAAGTTGTGATTAAGGGCTGGGAAATTGTTGATTTCGTGCATGAGCATGTACCGGAATTTCCCGTTATTATTATGACCAATGTACCGGAGGAAAGTAAAGAATCAATTTATATTGATGCGGATAAGGTATATCCCAAAATTACATTTTTGAATACAAAGCTTCCGGCGACAGAAGAAATGGTTAAAAATATTCTAAGCAATATTCAGAAATATGTAAAGCGCAGGAAAGAATTGGAAGGAAGCTTGGCAGTGGAGCTTGATAAGCTGGACCAAAACAGCACCGATGAGGAAATTATTGCAAATGTTCTGGAACTGGAGAAATCGTTAAGCAAATACACGGAGACGCAGCAGACCGTATTGGATGAAGCCCTTGACATGGCGGAACTGAAAGCGGTATTGCAGGAATTGAAAGATATTTCACAGTATTAGAGGAATGATCATGAAGTACGAAGATTTTAAGAAGCACAAAATACACAAGAGAAAAGGCTTGAAGTTAGAACCATATAGTAAATATCGTCCATATTTGTCGGAGGATTTTGAGGAAAGGTGTTGTTATTGCAATATGTGCGAAAATACGATTACCACACCTTTTCATGTGGAACATTTTATACCGAAGAAGCAATTCGAAGGGAAAAAGAATAGCCTGCTGACCGATTACCGTAACCTGATGTGGGCATGTCCCAAATGTAATCTTTTAAAGGGGAGTAAGTATTCCGGAAATTTTATGGATAATGATGAGATAGAGAACGGGCTTTTCTACAATCCAGAAAAAACAGACTACAATACAATATTTTATCGCAATGAATTAGGATCAATTGATTCTGATGATTCTAAAGGCAGACAGATGATTCGACTCTTAAAGTTGTATCGTCCTATACATACATTGTCCTGGCTTGTAGAAAAACTGTCTGATACCTACGATTTACTGGAAAGTGCAATTGCAAGTGAAGAGGATCCTGACAGAAAGAAGAAACTGGAAGAGAAGAGAGATATAATTGCAAATATTTATATAAAAAAGGAGCGGGTTTTTAAGGCTGCTTATAGAAATAAGTTTCAATAAAGGAAATTTGAACGTTATATTATCCCTGAATTGTTGACATAATCGGGAAATTACATTATACTAGTGTGGATAGTGGGTAGCTACCTATATTATCTATATATAGGTAATTACAGGCAACGAGGTACAATACATGGGATTTATTGACATTCACTCACATATTCTGCCGAATATGGACGACGGCTCCCACAGCGACGAGGAATCTCTGGAGATGCTCCGGATCGCATATGAGGAGGGGACGGATCTGATCTATGCGACTCCCCACAATATGCCGGGGAAGGGGCGCCCTTCACCCGAGAAGGTTTACGCTGCGGTCGACAGGCTGCAGGGGCTGGCGGATGACGCCGGCATACCGATCCAGATCCTTCCGGGCACGGAATACTATTTCCGCGAGGAAGTGATGGACATCTTTGAGCAGGACCGGGCAATCCCGTTTGGCGATTCTCCTTATGTTCTGGTGGAGTTCGAGCCGATGGCAGATCGCAATTACATACGCAACTGCCTGCGTGATATCCGCGGCACCAACTACACTCCCGTGCTGGCGCATATAGAGCGCTATCTGAAAGCCATGGAGAGCATGGAGTTTGTGGCTGGACTGCAGAAGCTGGGTGTGCTGATCCAGATCAATGCGGCTTCCGTGACCGGAGACAACGGCTGGAAGGCAAAACAGGACACCAAGAAGCTGTTAAAAGAGCATCTGGTGGATTTTATCGGCACCGATGCGCATAATAACGGTAAGAGAGCGCCCCGCATTGCGAAATGCGCGGACATCCTCTACAAGAAATACGGCAGCGAGTACGCGGATGAGCTTCTGTTTGGCAACGCGGAATACTATTTTTTGAAAGGTGAAAATGGACAATAGTTATGGACGTAAGTAGCAGACGTGAAGATGATGAAATCGAAATTGATCTCGGGGAAGTCTTTTTCCTCCTGCTAGGCAGGTTCTGGATGATCGCTCTGTGCGGAATCCTCGGAGCGGTAGCGGCCTTCCTGATCAGTTCCTTTGTGGTGACGGAGCTCTATGAGTCCACCACGAAAGTATATATTCTGAACAATGACAGCGGTAACATTACCACCAGCGATCTGCAGCTGGGTACCCAGCTGACCAAGGACTATGTGGTGATGATCACCAGCCGGTCCGTGCTGGAGAAGGTGATCGCGGACAACGCACTGACGGATGAGACCTACACGTCTTTGGCGAGGAAGACCTCGGTGAAGGCCACCAACGACACCCGAATCGTTTCCATCACGGTGACCGATCCCAGCCCGGTGAAAGCACAGTATCTGGCCAATGAGATCCGCAAAGTCGCTGCGGAACGCATTGAGGAAGTGATGAATATCGAGGCGGTAAACACAGTGGACGAGGCAAACCTTCCCACCAAACCCTCCAGCCCTAACGTGCTGAAATGGGTTGCCATCGGCGGACTGTTGGGCGCATTTGCCTGCGCAGGCGTGATCCTGATCAGCTTCCTGATGGATGATACAGTGAAGACCTCCGAGGATGTGGAGAAATACCTGAATATGAGTACCCTGGGCATGATCCCTGTCAAGGAAGAGGAGAAGCACGGAAAGAACCAGAAGTCCGGCAAGTCCGGCAGGACAAGCTCCAGATCGGACAGCTCCGACGACGATGAGGAAGAAGCTGCTCCGAGACGCAGAGAGAACACAAGCCGGAGCGGAAGCCACTCCCGCAGAGGTTCGGCGGCTGTCGCGAAAGAGAGAAGCGCCAGTATGAGCGATGAGACGGGACTGGTTATTGACCTGGAACCGGATGCGGGCGCAGAACAGGAAGAAGAGCAGGGGAGTACAGAAAATGCAGGTGATTGAGTTAAACCATGAAGAATTGGATTTCCGCAGCAAGGAGGCATATAAGACGCTGCGTACCAACATAGAGTTCTCCGGAGACGACGTGAAGGTGATCTGTGTCACCAGCTGCACGCCGAACGAGGGCAAGAGCACAACCTCCTTTGAATTGGCCAAGACCTTTGCCCAGAGCGGCAAGAGAACCCTCCTGATCGATGCGGATCTGAGAAAATCCGTGATGAGAGAGAGACATAAAAAAGGAAAGGTACGTCTGGGACTGACCAACTACCTGGTGGGCAAAGCACCTTTGGAAGAGTCCATGTGTTCCACGGATGTCAACTATCTGTATATGATCTTCTCCGGACCGGTACCGCCCAATCCCAGTGAGATCCTGGGCAACAGCCGGTTTGAGAAGCTGATCGAGTTCGCCAGACAGAAATTCGACATGGTGATCGTAGATACGCCGCCTCTGGGCAGCGTGATCGACACGGCAGTGGTATCCAGATTCTGCGACGGCGTGATCATGGTCATCGCCAGCGGCACAGTCAGCTACCACTTCGCCAAGAAAGTAAAGGAACAGCTGGAGGTAACCGGCTGCCGGATCCTCGGATGCGTGCTGAACAAAGTCGAGATGGGCGGCAAGGGCTATTACGGTAAGTACTACGGTAAATACTACGGCAAGTACTACGGTAAATATTACGGAAAGTATTATGGAAAATATGGAGAAGACACAGAATAGTCCATCCAACAAAATAGGGAAGATCATTGCCGTCTCGCTAATCGTGCTGGCGGCAATCTCTTTGACGGGTTTCGGAATCCGAAAGCTGAGTCAGAATGCGCAGGAACAGAGGTTTGAGGAGCTGGCGGCACAGAACACCATCCCGGTGGAAGCTGTTACCGTGCCGGCTGCAGAGCCGGAATCTGCCGGGTCTGAGCCCGCAGAGTCGGAACCGGAATCAGAGGACAACCTGACGATTCTGGAGAAGCTGAACGTACCGATTCCGGAGAAAGAAGTGGATTTTGCGAAGCTTCAGACCGAGACCAACCCGGACATCTACGCATGGATCTACATTCCCGACTCCATGATCGATTACCCCGTGTTACAGCATCCGACAGACAATAGCTATTATCTGGATTATAATCTGGATGGAAGCAAAGGTTATCCGGGCTGTATCTACACGGAAAATTATAACAAAAAAGATTTTTCCGATCCTGTGACGGTGCTCTACGGACACAACATGAAGAAGGGCACCATGTTCGCCGGACTTCATAAATATGAGGATGCACAGTACTTTGAAGAGCACCCGTATGTATATATGTACACGCCTAAGAAGCTGCTGGTCTATCAGATCTTTGCTTCCTGCGAGTACAGCGACAAGCACATCTTACTGAGCCATGACTTCAGTAAGACCAAAGCGGTAGAGGATTTTCTGGGGGAACTTACCAGCTACGTTGTCGTCGGAAACAATTATAATAAAGAGGTGGAAGTGACATCCGAGGACAATCTGCTGGTGCTGTCCACCTGCATCGGCAATAAGCCGAACAACCGCTACCTGGTAGTGGGTGTGCTGCTCAATGCAGACTGACCGGGCACGACCGGACGTTTGTCAGGTTGCTGCAAGACGAGGGGGTTCCGAACAGTGTTATATGTCATACAGGTTTATACGGGCAGAGAACACCGGATCGCGGAATGCTGCCGTCAGGTGATCGATGAGGAGAAGGAAGAAATCTTCATCCCGCTCTACAAAAGGCGCAAGAAATTCAAAGGGGAAATGAAGACGGTGACCGCCGTGCTCTACCCCGGATATCTCTTCTGCGAGACAGAGGAGCCGGAGAGCCTCTTTCGGCGACTCAAGGGCATCCAGGAGATGACCAAGCTCCTGCGGGTGGAGGAGGATGTGATTCCGGTGAGTCCCGCCGAAACCGACAAACTGTACAAGCTCTTCGGCAAGGACCATGTGGTGGAAGTCTCCGTGGGCTATATCGAGGGACAACAGGTTCGCATCCTGGAAGGCCCGATGGAACACTTCGTCGGCCAGATCAAGAAAATAGACAGACACAAACGTATCGCCGTGCTGGAGATGGAGTTCTTTGGTGCCATCCGCCAGACCACGGTGGGATTGGAAATCATAGAGAAAATGTGATAGCAATCACAATAAGAAATTCGGAACTGCAATCGTCGCCGGGGGCGCGTTGGAGGGATGGATGGAACATATCGTGCCGGAAGCCGGGGCGTACAGGACTTGTTTTTATAGCCTGTATGGTTTGGGTGGCGAAGCCATGCCTGAAAGTCCTGTCCGAGAATCCTGAGAGCCGGCAGCGACATGTGAAAGGTGCTGATGATATGAACCGCAATGACAAAAGCCATAATGACAATATAGATAACACACAACACAGAACCGGGCTTAAGAGGCTGGAGCGGTGGCAGAAGACAGCAATTTGTCTGATGATCACCGACTGTCTGTCGATCCACTTTGCCTACTTCCTGGCGCTGTGGATCCGCTTCGACTGCGTCTACTCCGAGATCCCGAAGGAATATCTGAATCCCTACCTGTACTTCATCACGGCCTACTCGGTGATAGCAATCGTGATCTTCTGGTTCTTTCGGATGTACAAGATGATGTGGCGGTATGTGAGCTATCCGGAGCTGCTTCGGATCTCCATTGGGACTCTGGCAGCGTCCCTGCTCCACAGCATCCTGATCACCGTGATCTTCGGGCGGATGCCCCTGTCCTATCACCTGTGGGGCGCATTGGTACAGGCAATCCTGCTGATCGCACCGAGGCTTTCCTACAGACTGCTGATCTTCATGCGGGCGGATTTCGGAAAGCCGGACGAGACGGCGGGACGGGTGATGATCATCGGTGCGGGCCAGGCAGGCCAGCAGCTCCTGCGCAGCATGAACGTGGCCCGAGAGGTGCACGACCGGGCGGTATGTTTTATTGATGACAACAGTAATAAATGGGGCAGATATATCGAAGGCGTGCCCATCGTGGGCGGACGGGATGACATTCTCGTCAACGTGGCGAAATACCATGTGACCAAGATCTTCTTAGCAATCCCTTCCCTAAAGGGAGAGGACAAGAAAGAGATCCTGAACCTCTGCAGCGAGACCGGCTGCGAGCTGAAGCAGATCCCGGGCATGTACCAGCTGGTGCTGGGACAGCTCTCCGTCAGTTCGATGAAAGACGTATCTGTGGAAGACCTGCTGGGCAGAGAGCCTATCAAGGCGGAGATGAAAGAGGTCTATGACTTCATCAACGGCAAGACCGTGCTGGTGACCGGCGGAGGCGGCTCCATCGGCTCCGAACTGTGCCGACAGATCGCAGCCCACAACCCCAGACAGCTGATCATCTTCGATGTATATGAGAACAACGCCTACGCGATCCAGCTGGAGCTGCGGAAGCGGTATCCCTATCTTAACATGGAAGTACTCATCGGCTCTGTGCGGGACAGCCGTCGGATGTTCGAGATCTTCGATACTTACCGTCCTCAGGTGGTGTACCATGCGGCAGCACACAAGCATGTGCCGTTAATGGAGGACAGCCCCTGTGAGGCGGTGAAGAATAATGCCATCGGGACTTATAAGACCGCCTATGCGGCGATGCTCCACGGCTGCGAGCGCTTCGTGCTGATCAGCACGGACAAAGCGGTGAACCCCACCAACATCATGGGTGCCTCCAAGCGCCTGTGCGAGATGATCATCCAGAGCTTCGACGCCAAGATCAAGGCGGGCAAAGCAGATGAGATCCCGCAGCTCTTCACCCATGCGGGGGAAGAGAACGCAGACAAGGACGGCACAGGCAAGATCTTCCAAAACATCAAGACCGAATTTGTGGCGGTGCGCTTCGGCAATGTGCTGGGCTCCAACGGCTCCGTGATCCCGATCTTCAAGAAACAGATCGAGGACGGGGGGCCGGTGACAGTCACCCACCCGGACATCATCCGCTACTTTATGACGATCCCGGAGGCGGTGACGTTAGTCATGTTAGCCGGCACCTATGCCCACGGCGGAGAGATCTTCGTCCTGGATATGGGCAGCCCTATGAAGATCGATACGCTGGCCAGAAATCTGATCAAGCTGTCCGGTTACCGGCCGGATGAGGATATCAAGATCGTCTACTCCGGACTGCGCCCCGGCGAGAAGCTGTACGAAGAGAAGCTGATGGCGGAGGAAGGACTGAAGAAGACAGAGAACAAGCTGATCCACATCGGATGCCCGATCCCGTTCGATACAGACGAATTCCTGAAGCAGCTGGAGAGCCTGATGGAGATGGCGTATAGCAATAAGAAGGATATCCGGGAGAAGGTGCAGGAGATGGTGAGCACCTACCATCCGGAGGTACCGTCCGCGCGGTGAGAGGAGATTGAAAAAGAGCGCCCCTTATGGTAAAATGAAACCGGAGGGCCACTTTATGAAAGAATTTAACACAACGGCGGTGTGCATTCCGTCGAAGCATTATATGGTTGATCTCTCCGAGAGAGTGGCAGAGATTAAAAAGCTTGTGGATGCAGGCAAATATTTTACGATAAACAGAGCAAGGCAGTATGGAAAGACTACGACATTAAAAGCACTTCAGCAGATCCTTCGCAATGAATATACTGTAATAAGTTTAAGCTTTGAGGGAATTTCGAATGCCGGGTACCAGACGGAAGGTGAGTTTGTACAGAGCTTCTCAAGATTGATTTTAGATCAAAGTGAGTTTTTTGGCGTCACGATTCCGGATGTAATCATTCAAGCATTAGAGAAGTTGGCTGAGCAAGATTCCTCAAAACTCAAAATGGATGTGTTGTTTAGAACAATAAGAAGATGGGCTGCAGCCAATGGCAGTCCGATTGTTCTGATTATTGATGAGGTGGATAGCGCGACTAATAATCAGGTTTTCCTGGATTTTCTAGGATTGCTTCGGGATGGATATATCGCGAGAGAATCAGATAGTGTTCCTGCATTACAGTCCGTGATCCTTGCCGGTGTAACTGATGTCAAACATCTCAAAAGTAAAATCAGAGATGAAGCTGACGCTAAAGAAAACAGTCCATGGAATATAGCGGCAGATTTCACGATAGACATGAGCCTGTCAGAGACGGGAATAGCAGGTATGCTTAATGAATATGAAGCAGACCACCACACCGGAATGGACACGGGAGCGATTGCAAAGCAAATCAGGGATTACACAAACGGCTATCCGTTCCTGGTGAGTCGTATCTGCGAACTGATTGATAAGGATGTAAGCAGGAAAAGGAACCTCTCGGAGGCCTGGACAAACATTGGACTGGATGAGGCGGTAAAACTGCTTTTGGCTGAAAATAATACTTTGTTTCAGTCGCTTACAAAAAATCTTAACAATCGCCCGGAGCTAAAAGCATCTATTCGCAGTATCCTGATGGAAGGAATCAGGCTGACGTGGAATCCGGATCAGGACGATATCGCTCAGATGCAGATGTATGGACTGATCAGAAATGATCACAATACTGTAAGGGTAGCAAATAGGATATTTGAAACAAGGCTGTATAACCTTTTCCTCTCAGAAGAAGAGATGAAGAACAATGTCTTCTCACGGGAAGGTCAACTTGCAAAGAACATCTTCATTCAGGACGGGAAACTGAATATGCGGCTTATCCTGGAACGTTTCATAGATACCTATACTGAAATCTGTGGACCGCTTGTAGAAAAGTTCAAGGAAAAAGACGGAAGAGAGCAATTCCTGCTCTATCTGAAACCGATCATAAACGGAACCGGGAATTATTATATCGAGGCTCAGACCAGAGACCAGACGAGAACGGATGTGATCGTAGATTACCTTGGGCAGCAGTATATCGTAGAACTGAAAATCTGGCGAGGCGAAAGGTACAATGCGACCGGCGAAAAGCAGATCAGCGAGTATCTGGATTATTTTGGACTTACAACAGGCTATATGCTGAGCTTTAACTTCAATCAAAAGAAAGAGTACGGAGTTAAGCGGGTACAGATCGGGGACAAGGTATTATTTGAAGGAACCGTATGAAAATAGAAAGCACAAAAATAAGAGCTGAGAAGCTCTTATTTTTGTGCAAAAAATTAAGACACCCAGATAAACACAGACTGGAATGGTAAGCGGTATGTAGTTGTAAAAGATCCAGATGGAAATGCGGTGCAGTTGTGTGAGTGATAACCACAGGAGAACGGCCACAAGAGCGTGGTTGAGCTTATAGAAGGATGGAGAACATATGAACCCGTGGTTGGTTGTTTTATTAGTTTTGATTGTACTTTTCCTGGTCATGTACATCGTGGCGATGGTAAAGAGACCAGGAAGTAGATATAAGAATGACCCTTCCCAGCAGAATCCCATGCAGGGAAAGATGGTTCGGTTTGTGGAGGATAGTAGTGAGTCAGAAAACGCTGATGGCATGCGTGGGCATCTGGAGGCGATAGGGGCGTCTTCTCATACGTCTGGTGTGTATGAAGGTGTGGTAAAGAGAATTCTTGATATCATCCTATCCTTTGGCGGTCTCGTTGTATTGAGTCCTGTATTTTTGTGGCTTTGCCTATGGATCAAGATTGACGATCCAGGTCCCGTGCTTTTCACGCAGAAGAGAGTTGGCAGGGATAAGCAGTACTTTAAGTTACATAAGTTCCGCAGCATGAAGATGTCCACACCACATGACAAGCCCACCCATATGCTTGATAACCCGGAACAGTATATTACGAAGTCAGGGAAACTCATAAGGGCACACAGCTTAGATGAACTCCCCCAGATCTGGGATATCTTTATCGGTAATATGAGTGTGATTGGCCCTCGTCCAGCATTGTGGAATCAGGATTGGCTGACGGCGTGCCGTGATGAATATGGAGCCAACGACATCAAGCCTGGTCTGACAGGATGGGCACAGATTAATGGACGAGATGAGCTGGAGATTCCTGTGAAGGCAAAGCTTGATGGAGAGTATGTGAAGAAGCTGAGTTTGGGGATGGATATAAAGTGTTTCCTTGGAAGTCTTCATGTGTTTGGAAAAGACGATAGCGTAGTTGAAGGTGGAACCGGGGAGATGAAGAAACATAGTGAGAATAATTTGTAGGAGGATTTTTTATGCGAAAGGCGCTTTGTGTTGGTATAGATTCATATGAAAAAGTGTCAGATTTAAGTGGATGTGTCAACGATGCAAATTCAGTAAAAGCCGCTCTGGAACGTAATGGTGACGGCACACTTAATTTCGATGTTAGGATTATGGCGGCAACCAGTGAGCACACATATATCACTAAACATGCGCTAAGGGATGCTGTCAGAGATCTATTTAAGGATGAGTGTGAAATTGCATTATTTTACTATTCAGGGCATGGTTCATTTGATGAAACCGGAGGGTATTTGTGTACAAGTGAGATTGAAAGAACTGAAGATGGTCTTTCGCTTCAAGATGTTATGACTTTTGTGGCACAGTCGAAAGCTCAGAATAAGGTGATAATATTAGATAGTTGCTTTAGTGGATTAGTTGCATCAATGCCTGAAATGAAAGAGTATTCGATTCTACATTCAGGAACCACAATTTTAGCAGCATGCGGAGAAAACCAGTATTCAGTTGAAAGAGGAGGACATGGTGTTTTCACATCATTGCTTGTTGAAGCTCTTTATGGGGGCGGGATGAATCTTCTTGGGGAGGTCTCGCCAGGCAGCATTTACTCTTATATCGACAGATCACTTGGTGGATGGGAACAGAGACCTGTGTTTAAGGCAAATATCAAAACATTTGTCTCAATAAGAAAGAATAATCCTCCTATTCAGATTGAAAACCTTCGCAAGATTACAGAAGTATTCAATTCTGCATCTGATGAATATCACCTTGATCCAACATATGAGCCAGATAAACATGAGGCAGACGTGAAGGATGTCAATAAGGAACACGAAGCTATTTTTTCACTGCTACAAAAATATGTCAAGCTAAATCTTGTTATTCCTGTTGGAGAGGAGCATATGTATTATGCAGCGTTGCATCATAAGAGTTGCAAGCTAACTGCACAGGGGCAACATTACTGGAATCTTGTGGCAAAAGGAACTATCTGAGATATTGGAGGAATTATATGAGCAAGACGTACTACTTATTTATTAGCCATTCATGGACGTATGGGGACGCATATGAAAAGCTTACATCTATGATCGATGAAAAGATAGATTATCATGATTATTCTGTACCAAAGAATGATCCAATTCATGATGCGGGAACTGATGAAGAGTTGGAAGCTGCTATTAAGGAACAGATGAAGCATGCTTCAGTTGTTTTGATTATGGCGGGAAAATATTCTACATACAGCAAGTGGATTAAGAAGGAGATAAAACTTGCTCAGAACGGTTTTTCATCTCCTAAACCAATCATAGCAATAACGCCTTGGGGTGCAGAACAAATATCCAGTGTGGTTAAAGATGCAGTTGATGAAGTAGTTAAATGGAATTCAGACTCTATTGTGGATGCAATTAAGAGATGGGGATAACTAATCATGAAGATGTTTATTTCACACAAGAAAGAGGATGCTGCTATAGCTAAAGCTGTGGCTGATAAACTTGCATCTATAGGCAAAGATTATTATTTGGATGTTTTAGATTCTACAATAAGTGGGAATGGAAAGAAACTCACGGATCATATCAAGTCTGCCCTGAATGATTGCACAGATATAATTGTGGTTATGTCTGAAAACACAAAACGGTCACAGTGGGTTTTCTTTGAGGTAGGCATTGCTACTCAGGTTGGACTTCCGATATCTACTTACTTAGCGCAGGAAGTGCTTCTTCCAGATTTTTTGAGTTACTGGCCAAGGCTTCGTAGACCTCAAGACTTGGTTACATATGTTCAAACAAAACCTGAGATATTGATGGAAAGCGTACAGTTTGCGAAATCTTATAGGATTGACTCTCATGAGATGTCAAGAAGGCAGAATAGCATTGATGAATTCTATACAAAATTGAAGAAGAAGTTGTGATAGATAAGAAAGGGATTATTCGAAGTATGAAAAAAGTGCTCATTACTGGAGCAAATTCATATATAGGCACAAGCTTTGAAAAATACGTTTGTGAGCATTACTCACAGGAATTCGATGTTCACACCATCGACATGATCGATGGAAGCTGGAGAACCAAGACCTTCAGTCCTTACGATATCATCTACCATGTCGCCGGTATTGCTCATGCAGATGTGGGGAATGTGGATGAGGCCACGAAGAAGAAGTACTACGCGGTCAACACAGATCTGGCCATAGAAACGGCTAAGAAGGCAAAAGATGAGGGCGTAAAGCAGTTTGTTTTCATGTCCTCTGCTATTGTTTATGGTGATTCCGCTCCTTATGGAGAAATCAAAAGGATAACAGCATCCACGGAACCATCTCCTGCAAACTTCTATGGAGACAGCAAATGGCAGGCTGATAAGGGCGTGAGAGAACTGGCAGATGAGAACTTCACCATCACCGTCCTTCGCCCGCCGATGATTTATGGGAAGGGCAGCAAAGGAAACTATCCGACATTAGCTTCCATGGCAAAGAAGCTGCCGATTTTCCCGGATGTTCAGAATGAAAGAAGCATGCTTTACATCGAAAACCTCTGTGAATTTCTGGCTCAGGTGATGATAAGAGGAGAATGCGGGATATTCTGGCCACAGAACAAGGAATATACGAGAACAAGCGATATGGTCAGGATGATCGCGGAAGTAAGTGGTCATAAGATCGGTGTGAGTAAGGCTTGGAACTGGGTTGTGGGACTGGCAAGTAAGATTCCCGGTAAACCGAGAGGACTCGCTAATAAAGCCTTTGGAAATATGAGTTATGACCAGGCTATGAGTAAATACGATTTTGAGTATCAGATTGTGGATTTGAAAGAATCAATAAAGAGGACGGAAGGGTAATGAACATAGTTATCGTAAATTGCTTTGATACCTATGAACATCGAGTTGATTTATTACATGATGTTTTTCTGGCAGAGGGACATAATGTAATTGTGCTGACTTCGAACTATCGTCACTTTGAAAAGATAAAGCGGCAAGATGCGAAATCAGATTTTATATTTTTCAATGCAAAGCCATATCAGAAGAATCTGTCTTATCAAAGATTAAGTTCACACAGGAAACTTTCAAAGGATATTTTTGAGTATCTTAACAAGAAGGAAGATAAAGTTGATTTATTATGGGCGTTGATTCCCCCCAATTCCTTTGTGAAAGACGCTGCAAAGTTCAAGGACATTCATCAGGATACAAAGCTTATTTTTGATTTGATTGATCTTTGGCCTGAGACAATGCCTATAGGATCTGTAAAGAATTTGTTCCCGTTCTCTATGTGGAAGAATCTTAGAGATAAATATCTAAGATATGCAGATGTAGTTGTAACTGAATGCAATCTTTATCAGAAAAAATTGAAACATATTCTTCAAGGTATAAGAACAGAGACGCTATATCTTGCTCGTCCGTTGATTCCTTATGAGCCTCATCTTACTTTACCTGAAGACAGGATAAGCCTTTGCTACTTGGGTTCAATCAATAACATTATCGATATTGACGTGATATCGAATGTGATAAAACAATTCATGCAACAAAAACCTGTTGAACTTCATATTGTTGGAGATGGAGAGAGGAAAGATATACTTATTTCTGCCGCTGAGAATTCAGGTGCAGAAGTAATCTTCCATGGAAAGGTCTATAACAGAGAAGAAAAGCAGAGAATATTTGACTCTTGTCATTATGGGCTCAACATTATGAAAGGAACGGTTTGTGTAGGCCTGACAATGAAGAGTATAGACTATATGGAATATGGACTCCCGCTGATTAATAACATCCATGGCGATACTTGGAAAATAATTACAGAAAACCAAATTGGCTTCAATATTGGTGACAGTTTTATAGTGACTGAAAACTATGATTATTCTTTGAGAACCAAAACAAGAAACGTATATAAAAAAATGTTTTGTGTTGAGTCATTTGATAAGAAGGTAAGATGCTTGTTAGACACAATGTGAAGATACAACATAATACTTCAAGCATATAAGAGACAACTTATAAATAAAATATTGAACTAACAATTATTATAGGAGAGAAATAAAATGATACTCTTTAACAAACTCATGAATAAGCAAGAATCCTTGGCACTCGTTGGACTTGGTTATGTAGGCATGCCAATTGCACATGCGTTTGCAAAGAAAGGAATCAATGTTATTGGTTTTGATCTGAATAAGGAGAAAATTGAGCTTTATAAGTCAGGCATTGATCCAACTAACGAAGTGGGCAATGATGAGATTAAAACTACTAAGATACAATTTACTGCTGATGAGAAAGATCTTCAGAAAGCGAAGTTCATCATTGTAGCTGTTCCTACTCCGGTTAATACCGACCATACACCAGATCTCGCACCTGTAATCGGAGCTTCCGAGATTGTTGGCCGTAACCTCACTTCTGGATCTATTGTTGTGTATGAATCTACAGTATACCCGGGTTGTACAGAGGATGTCTGCATTCCGATTCTGGAAAAACAGAGTGGCATGAAGTGCGGTGTGGACTTTAAGGTCGGATATAGTCCTGAACGTATCAACCCCGGTGATAAGGTGCATCGTTTGGAGAATATTCATAAGATTGTCTCTGGTATTGATAAAGAGTCGCTTACAGAGATTAAAGCTGTATATGATTTAGTCATCGAGGTCGGTACTCACCCGGTCTCAAACCTGCGTACTGCAGAGGCTGTAAAGGTTGTCGAGAACAGCCAGCGCGATATCAATATTGCTTTCATGAATGAGTTAGCCATGGTATTTGACCGGATGGATATTGACACAAATGAGGTAGTTGATGGCATGAACACAAAGTGGAATGCTCTTGGTTTCAGACCGGGATTAGTGGGCGGTCATTGCATAGGTGTTGACCCTTATTACTTTACATATGAGGCTGAGAAGTTGGGCTATCACAGTCAGATTATCTTGAATGGTCGAATTGTAAATGATAGCATGGGTGCCTTTGTTGCTGACCGTGCGGTTCATAAAATGATCGAAGCTGGTCAGGCTCCTAAGAAGAGCAAGGTTGTCATTCTCGGCCTGACATTTAAGGAGAACTGCCCGGACACTAGAAACAGCAAGGTTGATGACATCATCAAACAGCTGAACACATACGGCATTAAACCTGTTGTTGTGGATCCATGGGCTTCTGAGAGGGATGCCATGCATGAGTATGGAGTGAAGCTGACAAAGATCGATGATGTGGCAGATGCTGACTGTGTGATTGTGGCTGTTGCCCACAACGAGTTTAAAGCACTCGGTTTAAACGATATTAAAAAGATGTTCAAGGTTGGAGATGACTCGGAAAAGGTTCTAATTGATGTAAAAGGATTATATAGAGTAGAGGATTTGAAGGCATCTGGGATATTGTGGTGGAGGCTATAATCATGGCTTAATATAGCTATATAAGCATTTAGGCTTCAGTAACGGGAGACATTATGAAGATATTATATATATCATTTATTGCTGAGGATATAAGAACGGGATATAAAGATAAAATATATGCTCAGGCTCAGGCTTTGAACGAACTTGGAGCTGAAGTATATGTTATAGGAAGAAAAAATCAAACTTTTTACACATGTAATATAAACAATGGTTGTGCATTGATAAAAGATTCAGTTAGTGTCAAGTATGCGATGACTGGACTAAAGAAGTATAGTAGTTACATTCATGCATTAAGATCCTACTGCAAGTATGTAGAAGATAAAATTAAGGAATTAACACCTGACGCAATATATATCAGAAGAATCAGACCGATAAATAATTGGGTAATTGGGCTAATTCGGAAGGCAAAAAAGGATGGAGTTTTAGTATATTATGAATATCCCACTTTTCCCTGGAAGTCTGACATGGTTGTGAACAAACAATATCTTTCGCTGCTCATTGATTCTATATTTTATAATAAATTGTTGAATTCCATAGACTACCTTGTTTGTATGGGTAAATGTTCAGAAAATAGATGCAAAGTAATAGAAACAATGAATGGTATCAATATAAAACAAGATATAGATAATAATTTGTATAAAACAAAAAATGCAGAGGATATAAAATTCTTATTTGTGGGAAATTATTCCCCGGTTCATGGACTTGATAAAATAGTTTTAGGATTGAAAGAATATTATAGTATGGAGCCAATAATACCTATAAAGTTATTCTTGGCTGGGCCCAAAGATTCATTCTCTGAAATTGTTAAGATGGCAGAAGATGAGGGCGTGAATGATAAAATTGAGTTATGCGGATATTTGACTGGAGAAGAATTGGAGAAACTATATGATGCTGTAAATGTTGGAATAGATGCAATAGCCCTTGAGATTAGAGGCGAGGATTGTATATGTGGTTCTTTAAAAAGCAGGGAGTATATATCAAAAGGGCTTCCTTTCATTTGCTCTGATATGCTGGACATAGTGTATCATGGTTTTGAAGACAGGACATTCATGTATGTCCTAGATCATCGTTCAAAAAGTGTTGATATCAAATCGGTAATAGAATGGTATGCTGCATGTGCAGCGACAAAAGAGGACATCATCAACTATGGGGCGACAAGATTGTCATGGAAAACAATGATGAAACCTGTATGGGATTCTCTTATGGAGGTCAAAGGTGCTAACTTTACCAAGGATTAACTATAAAAAGATTTTCCTGATAATATATATATTTGTATTTGTATACAATCCACCATTAATTAAAGGGATAGATTTGGAAAGGATACTTGCTATTTTGTCTGTTATCTATATTTTCTTGAATTATGGGGTGTGCATACAAATATGGAAACAGAATGTTATTCGAAAATTTTTTATAAGAGGGTTAGGTGTATGCATGTATGCCGTGCTTTGTGTTTTAATTAATATGATGATTCGTGGAAACACGTTCAGTGATTATTCAAGTTCACTTATTGGACTTATTTTAAGTGTATTCTATAGTGTAATTTTTGGCTTGACAATCCTAATAGTTTGCAGGAAAGAAAAAATAGAAAGTAGGGAGATCTGTTTAATTTTTTGCGTTACAATACTTATCCAAGCAATGCTGGCTATACTTGCATTCGTTTTTCCTGATATTAGAACTTTTTTTACAGAGACGATTTCTCATAATCTTGGTGAGAACAGCAAAATAGGAAGATACGTCCTAGATATATCTTCAAAGAGAAACTACGGATTTGCAAACAATTTATATGACATGATTGGCTATTCAACAAGTTTAGCAGTAGCCTTGAGTTTTAATTTAGCACTTTACAAGGAAAAGAAATATTATATATTTACAATTCTATTTCTTTTTATACCGTTTTTGAACACAAGAACTGGTATTTTACTCTCATTTTTCGCAATAGTTCTCAGTATATGTATCTTCGTTTTTTATGAGAAATCTGCAAAACAATTTGGTCGCCTAATAGTTGGTTTAATACTTGGTGTTGCCCTAATTTTTATGTTTATATCCTACATGAGTTCGAATGCAATTAATACTTACAATTGGATGATTTCTGGGCTTCAATCTACATATGGTTTATTGGGTGGAACTACAAGTGATTATTACAGTATTGCTTTTACAGCTGATTTTTGGCGTTTACCAAATGTAGTAGAGTCTATATTCGGAACAGGAATGACATCGGCAGTTGCAAGCGGAAATGCGACAGACGTTGGATATATAAATATGATATGGCAGTATGGAATCATTGGTCTTTTAATGTCTTTATTACTATATACGTATCCAGCAAGAATATTGTTGAAGAAAACTGTGGATATTAGATACAAACCAGTAATGGTGTGTTTCATGCTTGTGTTTATTTTATATTTAATAAAACTGAGTGCTTTTAGACACATAGGAGGAACATATCTGTTGGTGATATTACCTTTTGCAATGCTTCTTTGCCAAGATAACGAAGAACTAGCAAACAAATAAGAATGCACAGTGTTAACAATGCTTATATAGGAGTGATATATGCAAGGTTTGTTCGTAGCGTGTAGTAATAATTTTTGTGGTACTGATATTAATCCAAAATCACAAAACGGGATAACAAAAAAAATATATTGGCAGATACAGACCTTTCGTGAGGAAGGGATTGAGATGGATTTCTTCAACCCTTATGAAAGATTTAATCGAAGGTTCTATTCTTTATACAGAAGACTTCCTATGGCTAGATGTTATTCTTGGAATAACAAGATTAATGATAAAAAGCTATACGATTTTATTTATCTAAGAAAGCCATGGTTTATGGATGGAGACTTAATAAGGTTTTGTAAAGAGGTAAAACTGAAGAATCCTCGTACAAAAATAATAATGGAAGTTCCTACTTATCCATATGACGAAGAACTGAAGGGCTTTAAAAATTTGGTGCTTCTTAAGAAAGATAAGAATTGGAGAGCTCAAATTCATAAATATGTAGACAGGATAGTTACCTTTTCTCAGGACAGTAGGATTTTTGATGTAGAAACAATAGTTACATCTAATGGAATAATATGCCCCTACAGAAATTATGATGAATTATGTAAGTATAAATCATCTTCAGATATCAGATTTATCGCTTGTTCAAGTTTGGCTTATTGGCATGGGTATGATAGAGCTGTTGAAGGCATGAGACTTTACGTTGAACAGGGTAAACCATATGGAAATATTTATCTTGACATTGTAGGAGATGGAGAAGAATTCAATCATTTAAAAGAAATGATAAAAACATACAAACTAGAGGATTATATAGTCCTACATGGCTTTAAAACGGGAGATGAATTAGAAACCTTATATGCCAATAGTTTGTTCGGACTAGATAGTATGGGGCGTCACAGATCAGGGGTTGTTTATAACAGTTCATTAAAAGGAAAGGAATATTGTTCTCGTGGTCTCATAATTGTTTCAGGGGTTGCAACAGAACTTGATTACGATAAAGACTATAAATATTATATTAGAATCCCTTCAGATGACTCGCCAGTATGCTTTACAGATATTATGAAATTCTATAAAGAAAAAATAGCAGTTTTAAGCGAAAGTGATGTGAAATCAGAAATTATTTCATACGCAAACAAATGTTATTCTTATCCCATTGCGATGAAACCTATAATCGAATATGTAAAAAAGGGGGATTAGTACATTGAAATTTGCGTTTATTATTCTTCAATATAAATGCCCGGAACAAACTTTATTATGTGCACACTCAATTTTAAATTCATGCACTGAAGCAGAAGGCAAATTTTCTATAACTATAGTCGATAATGGATCAGGAGATGATTCTTTTGAGATTGTTCAAAGCGAATTCAGGAAATCTTCTATTGTTAATGTAATAAAATCAGATGTTAATTTGGGCTTTGCCAAAGGCCTCAATTTGGGGATAGATACTATTCAAAAAAAAGACAATCCAGATTTCTATATTTTATTAAATAGTGATACTGAAATTGAACATAAAAATTGGCAATACGAAATCAAAGAAGCATATTCTAGAACAGACTTTAGTGTTGCTGGACCCGATATAATACTACTGGATAGAACTTCGCATTGTAATCCGAGAAAGAAAAGGACATATAACAAAAAGACAGTACATTCAATGCTGCTTAAATCGCAGATTGATTTGTTCTTTTTGAAATATATAGGAATTAATTTGAATGCAATGAAACGAAAAGCTATTAATAGCATTTTACCATCATCAAATAAAAACACCCCTCAAACATATGCTGTTGATGTGGAACTTCAAGGGAGTTGTTTGATTTTATCTAAAAACTATATTATGCATCATAATGGCCTATATCCTGAAACATTTCTATATTGTGAGGAAAGTATTCTAAAGTATATTTGCGATCGGGACGGAATGAAGACGGTATATATTCCACAGATTCAGATATTACATAAAGAAGGTGTCTCAACAAATAACATTTTTTCAAGTGATAGAAAAAAAGAAATTTTTATTATGAAAAATGTTGTTTCATCGAGAAAAAAAATGTACGAATTAGTATGTAATCCTGAACTATTTCCGGATAAAAATGCAGAATAAGGACATTTAATGCATGAGCGCTAAGAAGAATTTTATTTATAATTCTACATATCAAATACTTGCATTATTAATCCCATTAGTAACAACTCCTTACTTGACACGAACTCTTGGCGCAGAAGGCTTAGGTGACTATTCGTATTATTTTTCTATAGCCCAATATTTTGTTATGTTTATTAAAATGGGTCTTGATAACTATGGGAATAGGACTATTGCGAGTGTAAGAGATAATAAAGAAGTACTCTCTCGGAGTTTTTGGGGCATATATATTATGCAGTTGTTCTTTTCTGCATTTGCAGTTGTTATTTATATTTGTTTTTCCTTAGTGCTATCGGCATATGTTACATTGTCGTTATTAATGGGAATATATGTGTTGTCTGGCGTCCTTGACATTACATGGTTCTTCTGGGGGGTGGAAGAATTTAAAATCACAGTAACACGTAATATTATAGTGAAGGTACTATCCACAATACTGATATTTGTATTTGTTAGAACTTCTGATGACGTTCTTATTTATACGATAATTATGACAGGGAGTTTTCTTATCAATCAAATCCTATTATGGCCATTTATAATTGGTAGGGTAGATAAATGTAAAATCCGAATCAACGATGTTATTCGCAATATAAAACCAAATTTGATTTTGTTCATCCCAGTAATTGCAGTTAGCTTATATACGATAATGGATAAGATTATGTTAGGATACATATCAGGAAGTGCTGAAGTGGGATACTACGATAGTAGTGAGAAAGTAATAAAAATCCCTATGGCTTTAATTACTTCGCTAGGAACAGTAATGTTGCCCAGAATGTCAAACTTATATGCAAAAGATCAAGAACAAATTGCCAATTCGATGATTACAAAATCAATTGATATTGCCATGCTTCTAAGTACATCTATTGGATTTGGCATTATGAGTGTTTCTAGATTATTTGTTCCTTTGTACTATGGAGATGGTTTTTCGGCATGTATTGATTTGTTCACGATTCTTTTACCAAGCTGTATTTTTGTTGCGTTTGCAAATGTCATCAGGACACAATACCTTATTCCAAATAATAGGGAGATAGTGTATATAGTTTCTGTAATTTCTGGTGCCATTATTAATCTTGGATTTAACTCGATATTAATTCCCAAACATGGAGCAATAGGCGCATCCTTTGCTACATTGGTAGCAGAAGCAGCTGTATGGGGAATCCAAATTTTTTTAGTTCGAAAAGAATTGCCTATCGGTAAGTACCTTTTGCAGAGCATTAAATATATTGTAGCTGGATTAATAATGTTTCTAGTAGTGGTGCACGTACATATATCCAGCTTTACACCAGTTATGAATATTCTAATTCAAGTAATAATTGGAGTTGCATTGTATACATTCTTAATTTTAGGATATGTGTGTTTGCTAAAAAAGGATTATTGGCTAAAAGATTATCTAATTCGAGTCTTAAAAAAACTCTCAAAAAAAGGTTGACAGTGACATGAAATATCGTGAAATTCCTTGGCAAGCAAGGGTAGATTATATTGATTTATTCAGAACTTTAGGAATTTTTTTAATGATAATGGGACATGTTGGATTTGGGGATCTGTTTGGAAAATGGATTCACGCGTTCCATATGCCAATGTTCTTTATAGTCTCGGGATATTTTTACAAGGAGGAAAGGCCGCTGGCCTTGATAAAAAAACGTTCGAAAACAGTATTGCTTCCCTACATTGTTTTTGGGAGCCTCCATTGTTTACTATATTTTATTTTCATAGGAAAAATTGAAATACATTCATTGTATCTTCTTTTTTGGGGAAATACATCAGAGGGAGGAATACCAATTGCTGGAGCGTTGTGGTTTTTGACTTGTATATTTTTTGCAGAAATAATATATAACTATATTTCGATATCTTTGAGAGGAATAGTCAAATTAATAGTTGTTATTTTGACATGCATAATTGGAATGGTGATAGCGACATATCTGCAAGGAAAGATGCCATGGTCTTTAGATTCTGCTATGGTTGGGGTTGGATTTTTATATTTTGGACAGAATCTAAAGGGAAAAACTAATTTTTTGATTAATTTAAAATGCTGGCATGCCTTGGTAGGGCTATTCTTATTTTCTGGGTTAACTTTTGTGAATGGGTATATCAATCTACGTACAGGACAATATGCGATATGGCCTTTATTTTGGATTAATGCAATTGGTCTTTCTGTATCATTCTGGAATTTGTCACGAGTTATCTATAATGGTGTGAGAGGTTTGAAATTTACGAGTTATGTTATAGCAATAGGGAGAAATTCAATTATATACTTGTGTCTTAATCAATTGGTAATTTATGTATTAAATAGTGCTTTCGGAAACTTGTTTTTAGAATCTGCCATTGGTGTTATCATTTTAAGGCAACTTATATTATTGGGGGTAGTTATTCTAATCTTGAAAGGTTTTGAGCTGTTAATTATTCGTTCAAAACTAAGAGTATTGATAGGGAAATAATCATCAGTGTTCGAGTTAGAGTTAGATTCTATTACTATTATATAACAAATAGTAAAGGGAAAAAGGAATATAAATGAAAGGAACTAAATAATGAAAACCTACCTTATTACCGGCTGTGCCGGGTTTATAGGATCCAATTTTGTCTACTACATGTTGAATAAGTACGATGATATTCGCCTTATTAATCTGGATAAACTCACATACGCAGGAAATCTGGAGAATCTGAAAGGTGCAGAGAACGACCCGCGCCACATCTTTGTACAGGGAGATATTTGTGATAAGGCACTTGTTGCAGCCCTGATCGCCGACTATGACCCAGACTACATTATCAACTTTGCTGCAGAATCTCATGTTGACCGATCTATCGCTAATCCGGAAATCTTTGTGGAAACCAATGTCATGGGAACTGTTAATCTTCTCCAGCGTGCGAAAGAAGCCTGGTATGACAGTGCTTCCAAGACCTGGAAAGAAGGGAAGAAGTACCTTCAAGTTTCCACAGATGAAGTGTATGGCGCTCTTGGTGCAGAGGGTTACTTCATGGAAACCACACCGATTAACCCACATTCTCCTTACAGTTCTTCAAAAGCTTCTGCAGATCATTTCGTAAAAGCGTTCCATGATACTTATGGTATGCCTATCAATATTACCCGTTGTTCCAACAACTACGGTCCATATCAGTTCCCGGAGAAGCTCATCCCTCTGATGATCAATAACTTGAAGAATCATAAAGCTTTACCTGTTTATGGCGATGGAATGCAGATCCGTGATTGGCTTTATGTTGAGGATCACTGCAAGGCGATTGATATGGTTGTGAATGGTGGAGAGATTGGAGAAGTCTACAATATCGGGGGCCACAATGAGCGTCCGAATATCTTTATCGTGAAGACCATCATCGAGCAGCTCCATGACAGACTCCAGGATGCTGGTATTTCTGAAGCCCTCATCAAACATGTTGAGGATCGTCTCGGCCATGACCGCCGCTACGGTATTGATCCAACGTAAGTTATCAACCATGAGTACCATAAAAAGAAAGAACCGCCATTTACTGGCGATTCCCATATATTTGAACCTTGACATATGAATTAAGATTTTTTTCGATTAGAGCATTTTTCCTGAACGGTCTCTGACCAGGGCAGGA
>ODAI010540327.1_pt1 | contig 41400 bp, 31 predicted proteins | sample 1539321 | NCBI WGS metagenome assembly ODAI01 (sample SAMN02144231, study PRJEB22623) | gut metagenome | biome: sheep rumen | host: Ovis aries | place: New Zealand
GGGATCACAAAGAAAAAAGGAGAATTAAATAAGAAAGCTCGCTTTCAATTATTTAAGGCTCCTTTTTGCTTTGTAGGATGGCTGGCGCCAGCCTACAGGGATATGCAATCCCAAGGGATCAAATAGGGATATGTAATCCCAAAGAATCAAATCTTGTTTTCAGTTGTAGTCCTTTTTGTTTGTATGTAAGAACTGCCCGTGGCAGGGCTTGGGATATGTAATCCCAATGAGATGAAAGCTCGCTTTCAATTATTTAAGCCTCCTTTTTTGCTTTGTAGGATGGCTGGCGCCAGCCTACAGGGATATGTAATCCCAAGGGATCAAAGCTTGTTTTCAGTTGTAGTCCTTTTTGTTTGTATGTAAGAACTGCCCGTGGTAGGGCTTGGGATATGCAATCCCAATGATATTACTTCAAAAAAACAGCGAATGGGTTGCTGTCTTTTGAAGTTTATCCTTTCATTTTCCCGCTGAGGATTTTTCTTCTGAGGCCTTTGATGGCTGGCTTGTAATAGTCGGTTTCCATTGCTTCGAGGGTGCGTTTCAGCTCGTCCATCAGTTCGGGATAGAATTGGCACATGCGGAAAGCGAGTTTCATGCAGAGCGTTTGAATGCCGGGAAACTCATCAACGTTCATCATGTGCTCGAAGCAGAAGTCCAGGAAGTCGGTGCGAAGGTTGTCTTCGTCAATCTTCAGGCGCTCGATGATGTTCAGTGTCAGCCGTCTGACGGAAGAGTTCTCCGAATGCATCGCCTGCTCAATCAGCTGGTTGAGGATGACTTGCAGGGTCGACAGCTCATCGTCGCTCGCCTTAGTAAGTCCCCACAGCGCACTCCTGGCAACCCGCGCATCAGCATGAAACACATACCGGCGTGCGAACCCGAGGAAATCGCCCTCAGACTTCACCTCGCGGTAAATCTCTTGAGCGCCTCCCTCGCTGAACGTCTGGCTTAGTCTTTCGCTTGTTATCGGCATGTTTTCAGATCAGATCACCACGGCCGTGCCGCTTGTGGCCACCATCAGCATAGAGCCGTTGTTACCAACCGTCTCGTAGTCGATGTCGATGCCTACAATGGCGTTGGCGCCCATTTGTTGCGCACGAGCCATCATTTCCTGCATAGCGGTGTCTTTTGCCTCGCGCAGCACTTCTTCGTAGCTGGCTGAACGTCCGCCTACGATGTCGCGAATGCCTGCAAAGAAGTCTTTGACAATGTTTGCGCCGATGATGGTTTCGCCAGTCACCACACCCTTGTACTCGCGGATGGTGCGGCCTTCAATTTGTGGAGTTGTTGAGAGTATCATAATCTTTTTCTTTTAAAGGTTTCTATCCGTAAGACGTAAGCCGGATGAAAAAGGTTGCATCATCGGACAGAAAAAAGTAATTGCCGTTTTCGTGGGCTGTTAATACCCTGGATTCTGCTTGATGTTGGGGTTCAGGGTGACTATGGCGTCGGGAATGGGGTAGACGGTGGTGTGGCCATCGCTTTCGTCAATGGCATCAGGACCATCGTAGAGCGAGCGGTATTGTCCGAATCGGATGAGGTCTTGGCGTCTCCATCCTTCCCAACAAAGCTCCAGCAGCCGTTCGTCGAGGATGTTCTGCAGAGTGCAGGGGCGGTGGTTCATCCAGGCACGGTCGCGCACCCGATTGAAGTCATCTTGTCCGTCTTCTCCCAAACGCACTTTGGCTTCAGCGCGCATGAGCAGCACGTCGGCAAATCGGAAGAGAACGATGTCGTTGTCCATCAGTTTTCCGTCTTTGGTGCAGTTGATGTCAACGTTGTATTTGTGCATTCGTGCTCCGGCAGTTTCGAGGTAGGGGGAATTGCTGAGGTCGAGTTCCACAGCTTCGGGCACATAGGCGAAGTATCCTCCCGAGCGGTCTGTCACCGGCCAACCATTCAAGCCAACCACGTCTCCAGCGTAATAGTTGTCGAGGAATCGTTGGTCGAGCTCGTCAGGCTTGCCACCATATCCGTTTATCTCGAGCACGCGCTTGGTGGCACACGACCCATTCTCGCCGGAGAATCCCAAAGCGGCAGCGTGTCGGGGGTGCAGCGAGCGGAAGATGTTCTGCTGCTGGTTGGTGTAGAGGTCTTTGTCCATGTGAATGACGAAGATGTTCTCCTTTGATATTTCGTTGTTGCTGGCGAAGTTCTCCGAGTACTTCTCCTGCAGTGTGTATCCCATGTTCTCGATGTAGGTGCAGTATTGAATGCATTTGCGGTAGCACTCGGGGTTGGTTACTCCTGTGTACACGGGCGAGTTGAGCATGAGTTTTGCCAACACGAAGAGGGCCACAGGGTAGGTGACGTGTGCATAATAGTAACCAGGCTGGGCGCTGAAGAGATAGGGCAGTTCGTCCAGACTCTCTTCGAGTTCGTTGACGATGAACTCGAACACTTCTGCGCGGTCGGTGGAATGCACTTCGTTCATCGATGTGGAAGTGGAGAGGATGAGTGGCACGTTTCCGAAGAGGTCGATGAGATACCAGTAGTAGATGGCCCTGATAGCCCTCACTTCCGACCTCCATCCTTCGTATTCAACACCTGCCAAGTCTTTGTGCTGCTCCAGTTTTTCGAGCGAGTTGTTGCAGAGTGTGACCACCTTGTAGAGGTATTTCCACGAGTTGCCCACAAGCTCGTGTCCGGGGCCCCAGGTGTGCTTGTACATCTCCTGCCACATTCCACCGTCAAACCAGTCGGTGCCTCGCGTGGGCAGCATGGCCTCGTCGGAGCCGAAAGTCTGCAGGTCGTACACACCTCGGCAAGTGCCTTGAAGTCCTTGTCCGTCGGCATTTCCGCCAATATAGTTGTAGAGTGTGGCAACGGTGTTCTGATAGAGCGACCGTTGGCTGTTGAGAGCCTCTTCTTCAGGAATCTGGTCGACCGGTTTCTCATCGAGAGAACAACCAGTGAGCAAGATGCAGAGCGCTATATATAATAAATGTTTCATGGCTGTGTTAGAATTTGATGCTTAAACCGAAAGAATAGGAACGATAGACGGGAAAGTTGCACTTGTCGTCAACGCCCAATGTGGAGTTCACCACGGTGGAGTTGATCATGGGTGTCAGCCCCGAGTAGCCGGTGATGGTTGCAAGGTTGTTCACCGAAGCCGAGAGACGGAGCGACTGCACGTATTTGTTGCCCTTCAGCGGAACATTCCATCCGATTGCCACATAATCGAAGTTCAGATAGTCGCCTCGCTCCAACCAATAGTCGCTGATGGTTTGGTCTTGGATGTTCTGCTCGGGTGCTCCGCGCATGACGTTGTAGTTGGGCAGCATCTGCATGTTCATATAGGTGAGTGCGGTGCCGTTGTAGATTTTATGTCCGAAGGCTCCGTTCATCTGTATGTTGATGTCCCATTGCCGGTAGCGCAGTGCGATGTTCGAGCCAAGTGTCATCTTCGGTACAGCTTGTCCGCACACTTGTTTCTCATCTGTGACGTCGTATTTGTAGCTGCCGTTGGGTTGTTGCACCAATCCGTTGCAATGGCGCAGATAGAACACGCCCAGCTGCTCGCCCACGATTTGCATCGTGATGTCGCCTCCTCCATGGAATCCCGCTCCCGAGAGGGCTGCAATGCAACTCTTGTCGGGTGCGGTGAGATAGGTTCCGTTGTATTCGCCGTTGAGTGACACCAGTTTGTTGCTTTGGAAAGCCATGTTCATGTTGATGCTCAAGTCAACGTCGCGCGTGCTCAGGGGCGTGATTCCGAATCCAATCTCCAGTCCGCGGCTGTTCATTGCTCCGAGGTTAGCCAGCAGCTTGTCATAGGGGAATGGTGGCACGGGCACGTCGTACATATAGAGCATGTCCACGGTTTTTGTTTGGTAGTAGTCGATGGTGAACATCACTCGCTTGTCCCAGAATCCTGCGTTGAGACCCAAGTTGATGGCTTTCTTCACTTCCCATTTCAGGTCGGGGTTGGCGTTGCGGATGATGCCCAGTGTGGCAGCTGAGGCTCCCGCCACGTTCACCACTCCGTTGGGCTCCACCAGCTGCAGCGAGTTGTAGGGTCCTATGCCGCCCAGATTGCCGCTGAATCCGCTACCTGCGCGCAGCTTCAGGGTGCTCAGCCACTTCACGTCCTTCATCCAGGGCTCGTCGCTGATAATCCACACGCCCGACACCGATGGGAAGAAGCCCCATCGGTTATTGCGTCCCACTTTCGAAGAGCCGTCGAGACGTGCGTTGACCATGAGCGAATAGCGGTCTTTCAGCGTGTATTTTGCTCGCATCATGAACGATTGCATGTGTGAGTCTTCGTGATAGGAGTCGATGCCTTCCCACGAGCTGACGGCGCCAGCCGAGATATTGTTGTAGCCGTAAGCGTCGGTCACAAAGTTGGAGGTTGTCACGTTGAATCCCTTCATCGTCGTGCTTTGCCTTTCGGCAAGTGCCAGAAGGCTGACGTGCTGGTCTTTCGTGATGTTGATTTTCTTCTCGAGGGTGATGTTTCCCAGCAGCTGTTCGCTCTTCGTGTTGCCGCGATAAGCCTCGCCGTTGCTCCACACGAAGGTGGGGTAGTAGTGGGCGTTGTCGGTGCTGATGTACGAGTAGCTGCCGAAAGCCGTGAGCAGAATGCCCCAACCCAGTTCGGCTTTCGCTTTGAGGTGTGCGTTGACGTGTCCATGGTCTTCATCAGACTGCATCTTCAGCATGGCCATGGGGTTGGAAATCCACACTGCCTCGGCCACCCCGTCGTATCCGCCAGAGCTGTTGGGGAGCGGGCTCAGCGTGGGGTTGAACGTGTCGGCCGAATAGAAGAGTTTCGCTTTGAAGGGCAGCAGATTGTTTTTCTGAACGCTGGCAAAGACACCGAGGTCGACCGTCAACTTTCCATCGAACGCGTTCTGTGTGACGTCGAGCTTGGCGATATAGTTCTTCATCCGATAGGTTTTCACCACCGCCTGGTGGTCAATCACGCCGAGCGACGTGCGGTAGCTGCTGGTCTCGTTACCGCCACCGAATGCGATGTGGTGGTTCTGCACGAATCCCGTGCGGGCTATCTCGTTGCGGAAGTTGGTGTTGTTTCCTCCGTCGAGGATGGCAATGTTCAGCCTCTGTGCCGCCTGTCTGAACTCATCAGCCGAGAGCATGTCGGTCTGCTTGTATATCGACTCGAATCCGATGTTGCCGTCGTAGGCAATGTGGAATCTTCCGCCGTGGCTCTTCTTTGTCGACACCTCAATCACTCCGGCAGCTCCGCGGCTACCGTATTGTGCCGTCTCGGTGGCATCTTTCAGGATGGTGAAGCTCTCGATGTCGCCCGGATAGATGGTGGCCAGCGTAGAAAGGTCGCTCGTCACACCATCGATAATCACCAGTGGGTCGTTGCCGCCCGTGAGCGATGTCGTACCACGCACGCGCACTGCCGACACCATGGCCTCCTGGTCGCCCCGATTGCTGATTTGCACTCCCGCCGACCGTCCGTCCAGTGCGTCGAGCGAGGTGATGACCAAACCTTTGTTCATCTGCTCTTCCGTCACCTTGTCTATGGCTCCCGCCAGCGTGTTAGCGTTTCCGAATGAATAGCCGATACGCAGCCTTGTGTCGAGCGTATCGCGTTTCTGCTCTTGAGATTTTGCCGCGAAGGTTAAGGTCAGCCCTATCAGAACGGCACAAAATCTGATGTTCATTGTTTAGTGTTTTGGTTTTCCGAAAGACAAAGGTAAGAAAAAAATGTGAAACGGGGAAACAACGTGGCATTTTTTTAGTAACTTTGCGCCGTTATTTTCATCAACCGACTCGAAAACCGAAGAATCATGATAGGAACAATAGTGAACACGTGCGCGATAGTCGTGGGAACCGTCGTTGGGGCGCTCCTCCATCGGGGCATCAAGGAGAAATACCGCTCGGTGCTCTACACGGGACTGGGACTCGCCAGCCTCGCCATCGGGTTGAATGCCACGATTACGAATTTCTCCAAGAGCCACTATCCCGTGCTGTTCATCGTTTCGATAGCGGTGGGAGGCGTTGTGGGTACAGCGCTCGACATCGACGGCCGTTTCAAGCGGCTGGTAGACAAGTTCGGGAAGCATCCCAACGGCCAAGACGCTCCGAAGTCGAATGCCCGGCTTGCCGACGGACTTGCCACAGCCATCCTGCTCTATTGCATCGGCCCGCTCTCGATGCTGGGTCCCGTCATCAGTGCGCTGAAAGGCGACAACACGTTCCTATACACCAACGCCACGCTCGACTTCGTGTCGTCCACCATCTTCGCCTCCACCTACGGGTTGGGCATGATGCTCGCAGCCCCCGTGCTGTTCTGCTGGCAAGGCATGTTCTATCTCGTTGCCCAACTGTCGAGCTCCGCCGTGAGCGATGCTCTCATGGCCGAACTGCTCATCGTGGGCGGTCTGCTCATCACGGGTTCTGGCCTCTCGCTCCTGCAGCTGAAGGATTGCAAGACGCTCAACCTGCTGCCTGCCCTGCTGGTTCCCGTTGTCTGGTTCCTGATATTGGCATTCATAAAGTGATTTTTTTGTATTAGTGCTTTTGCACTTGTTTGCCCCTTGTTTTGCGTTTGTTTTGCCTCGGAATCCAGCGCCCGTTACTCCTCGTTTTGCCCTTTTATTCCCCTTTTTTCGCCCCGATTGCCCACAGTTTTGTGCCCCAATGTAATTTCCCAATTACATAGCAAAGATACAAAAAATCTTTGAGACTACCAAATTTCGAGGCCCGCTGGCTTGCAAAAATTTGTTAACAATACGGGTAAATTTGGGCAAAAATCAAAATTACCGCAATACATCCTCCTCTTGGGCGATAGTTTTAAATTGTTACCCCTCTGAGCAGTGTCAGCTTTTACGGGAAAGGGTGCCGGCTGGGGGCAGGGGACAGTGTGCCCAAGAATGGAATGAGATGACGGGAATGCCCTTTATTACAAAGTTTATGCCATTACTCAAATGGGCTGGAAGACGCCAACTGATTCAGGGAAAACGCTACATGCTACATGTTACATGCTACATTAAGGTAGTTTCCATTTTTCTGAGATGAGATTTATGTTTTAAATTGACGGATTTGATGGGTAAAAAGTAATGGAGTGTAATAATAGTAATTTTATTATAATATATAATATATATATTATATATTATAATAACCTATAGGAAGAGGGCGGTTTCTGCACATGCTAAGGTACCTTAATGTAACATGTAGCATGTAGCATGTAGCAATTCGGCATAAAACCATTGCACCCTCCCATTGCCATTGAAAAATGTTTACAAAATGTTTTGTTTTTCGCCCTCGCCGGCAAGTGCGTCCGTGCGCCTGCCAAAAGGCTGGCAACAGCGGGTTCAAAGCTATGGAGTGAGGGTGGTCAAAAAGCCACAAATGAGGGCTGGGTGCCGTAAACGAGGGGGTGAAAGCCGTAAGTGAGAGGTTTGGAATCCGTAAACGAGGAGGTTGGAAGCCGCATGTGAGAGGGCGAAAAACCGCATGTGGGAGGGGCGGAAGCCGCATGCGAGAAGGCTAAAAGCCATAAATGAGAGGATTAAAAGCCACAAATGGGGAGACCAAAAGCCACAAATGGCGGGGCGGTAAAAAAACTTTCATCCTTTAACAAATTTTTGCAAGCCAGCGAGGGTCGGAATTTGGTGGTATGGGATTTTTTTTGTAAATTTGCATCAGATAAAAACCCACACTGTGCCCCTAATGAAAAAATATATATTGTTGCTCTTGCTCGCGACCCTCACGCTGGTGTCGTGCACCGACCTTGACGAGGTGAACAGCCGACTCGACCAACTGGAGACCGACGTGAAAGACCTGAAGTCGGCGCTGGAAGCCCTGCAGCGCGCCTACGACGACGGAAAAATCATCTCACGCGTAGACCCCATCAACTCGGAGACCGGAGGCTGGAAGGTCACCTTTTCCGACAACTCCACCATCAGCCTGCTCAATGGTGCCGACGGGAAAGACGGGAAGGATGGCGAGCGTGGCGAGGACGGGCTGAACGGGCGCGACGGCATCGATGGCCTGGACGGCGTGACGCCCTACCTGAAAATCGACCAAGACGGCTACTGGTGCGTGTCGTATGACAACGGAGCAACCTTCTCGCGCCTCATGGACGCCAGCGGCCAACCCATCAAGGCGCAGGGTCCGCAAGGCGAGCAAGGCCCGCAGGGCGAGCAGGGCGAACAAGGCCCTCAGGGCGAACAGGGCGAGCAAGGCCCACAAGGCGAGCGTGGCGACGACGGCGTGTCGATTCGTGTGGTGACCAACGATGCCGGCTACTATGTGTTTCAGATGTATCAGCCCCAGGCGCCCGACGTGGTGGTCGACTCGCTGGTGACACCCTATTCATCCAACCCCGACCTCCTTATCAGGGCCATCAGCGAAGACGATGTGACGCACGAGATTTCCATCACGCTGGGCAACGGACGCACATACGTGTTCAACAAAACATTCACCATCCCCACCAGCATCGCCATCCTGGCAACAGGTCCCATCCGGATGGGCAAGAACATGCCAGCCACCTTCGAGTTCAGGGTGAACCCCTCGAATGCCCTGTTCAGATACAATTTGGACGCCGAAGACTGCCAGATTTGCCTCGACAAGGTGGGCATTGCCACCCGAGCAGGGACGGGCTACACAACGGCTCCCACGCACTACAAGCTGGCGCGCGTGACGCAAGTGTTCGATGAGCGTGGCGTGCAGAAAACAGGCCAATATCGCGCCCACCTGAGAGACTTGGGAACATCGGCCGACTACGACGAGATGGCGGCACTTGTCATCACCGTGAACGATGTGCGGGGCGAGGAGGTGCAGATATCGTCAACGGCGTTTGAAGTGCGCTCCGCACAGAACCTCTTCACCGAGTTCGGATTCACCGTCGGCGGAAACTACGGGATGGTGGTGAAGGATGTCATGATGGTTCCCGATGGCAACCGCATCCGCATTTCCACGCCCTATGTGCTCAATGCCCGCCAGCTGGCAGCCACCTTCCGCACCAATGGCTCGCGCGTGTTTGTGGGCGACCGCGAACAGGTGAGCGGCATCACGATGAACGATTTCACGAAGCCCGTGACCTATCGGGTGATTTCGGAGCGGGGCGAGGAGAATATCTACACCGTTGAGCTGGTGGTATCGGGACTGCCCGTGATGTTTCTCAACACACCCGATGAGGCGGTTGTGACAAACAAGGTGGACTGGGTGGACCATGCCGACATCACAATTTTCCGTGGGAATGGCGTGATAACCTATGTAGGCAACGGCAGCATTCGCGGACGCGGAAACACCACGTGGAGCTATCCCAAGAAGCCCTACACGCTGAAGCTCGACAAGAAAGCCGAGATACTCGACATGCCCAGCGACACGCGGTGGGTGCTGCTTGCCAACTGGATGGACCGCACGCTGCTTCGCAATGCGGTGGCGTTCGAGATAGCGCGGCTGACGTCGCTGGCTTGGACTCCCCGGGGAGAGTTTGTTGAGCTGGTGGTCAACGGCCGTCATGTGGGCAACTATTATTTGTGCGAGAAAATCAAGGCCGACAAGAACCGCGTGAACATCCACAAGCTGAAGAGCACCGACACCCATCCCGACACCATCACGGGCGGCTATCTGATGGAGATTGACCAGAACTTCGACCGCCAATACAAGTTCCGCAGCCAGCTGATGAACCTGCCCTATATGTTCCACGAGCCCGATGACAATGTGCTCACCCAGCAGCAGTTCGACTATATGCGTGGCTTTGTAGATGAGTTGGAACAGTCGCTCATGGACGATGCTGCTCTGCTCTCGCGCGACTATACGAAGATGATGGATGTGGAGTCGTTCATCGACTGGTGGATTGTGAACGAGGTGGTGATGAACGGTGAGCCCAGCACACGCAAGAGCAGCTACGTCTATAAAGACCGCGAAGGGTTGCTCACGGCTGGCCCCGTGTGGGATTTCGACTACTACACGTTTGTACCTGAGTTCCAGGTGCGTTTCCTCAACAAGTGGAGCCTCTACTACGACCGCCTCTTCCGCGACCCTGCCTTCGTGGCTCAGGTGAAGGCTCGTTGGGCAGAGCTGCGCCCGCGATTCGATGTCATTCCCGCCTACACCCGTCAGCTGGCAGCCCGTCTTCGTGGCTCGGCTGATATGAACAACGCCCTGTGGCCCATCAACATTCGTGTGAACGGCGATGAGCTGATGGAGTATGATGCTGCCGTAGAGCGCCTGATAGAGATGTTCGAAGGTCGGTTGGAGTGGCTCGACAAGCATATTGCGGAGCTGTAGGAGTTTTTTAAGGGTCTAAAGAGCTTAAAGGGGAGTGCTGGGGCATAAAGAGACGTATGCTTTGCCTTTAGCAGTATGCTTCGAAGAGTAGGACTAATGTCCCTTTAAGCCCTCTCACCATTCCCGACGTTCCGTCGCCTACCCGTAGCCTTTCCCTTTATACCCTTTAGGCTTCAACTTGTGAAAGTTGAATTCTTAATTGTTAATATGTTTGAATCGTTCGGTGTTTTTCAAATTATTTTATAATTTTGCATCCAAACGATTATTGAACAGTTAAATGGCAGCCAAACTCAATCTGATATGGACATTTATCAGTCACTACAAATACCTGATAGTGATTGTGATAGGTGTGGCCATCGTGGGATTCCTCGATGACAACAGCTTTGTGAAACGCGTGCAATACGAATTGCAAATCAGCGACCTGAAAGAAGAAATCAGCAAATACGAGGCGCAACACGAAGCCGACTCGCGCCGATTGCGCGAACTGAAACGCAACCCCAAGGCAATTGAGAAGATTGCCCGTGAACGCTATTTCATGAAAGCCGACGACGAAGACATCTATGTGCTCAGCGGCGACTTGCAGCAAACAACACAAGCCGATGAAACAGCTCAATAGATGGCAGAGCGCAGCCTTCTTGGTGGGAGGTGCGCTGATGGTTGTCGGAGCAGGATGCTTCGTGACGGGTTTCATGCAGCATGTGGCGTGCTGGGTGTTCTTGGTGGGTGCCGTGATGTTCACCCTCATGCAGTCGATGCAAACCTACGAAGGGCGCAACATCGCCATACGCCGTCTGCGCCGCATCATGTCGTTGGCCAACATCCTCTTCCTCTTGTCTGGAATCCTGATGGTAGACACCGTCTATCACTTCCTTTTGCCCCTGTTCCGCAACAGCTCGGGCGACGGATATTACAACTACATCCAGTTCGTTTACAACAAGTGGGTGGTGCTGTTGCTTGTGGCTGCCATTTTGGAGGTCTACACCACTCATCGCATCTCTTCGGAGCTGCAGAAAGAGGCTTGAAAAGAAAAAAAGTACTAAAAGAAGCACGATTTGTTTAAATTGCTTGAAATTTTTTTTATACTTCGATAATAGATATTACCTTTGGCATAAAGAATTGGCAATAAGAACAAGAAAACGATCTATATGAACAAGGTCTTATACGCATTTTTATCTCTCCTGGCATTCACGTCATGTGTGAATTCGTATAACATTCAAGGTACGTCAAACGTCTCGGACCTTGACGGAAGAATGCTATATCTGAAAATCTTGAAAGATAACGATTTCAAGAACATCGACTCGTGCGACGTTGTGCACGGACAGTTCCATTTTGCCGGAACGTTCGACTCGGTTCGCATGGCCAATATCTTCATGGACGATAAAAATGTGATGCCCCTGGTGCTCGAGAGCGGAGATATTTCCATCAAACTCAACAACACTCAGCAAACCGTCAGCGGTACGCCCCTGAACGACGAGCTGTTCCGATTCTTCAACAAGTGGAACCAGTTGCAGAACCAGCAATTGGAGCTCGTCCACAAGCACGACCAAGCCATCATGGACGGTAGCGATATGGAAGTGGTTACCCAGCAGCTCAACGAAGAGGCTATGCGCATTTCAGAAGTGGAAGACAGCCTCGTGACATCGTTTGTTACTGAGAATTTCGACAACGTGCTGGGTCCGGGCGTATTCTTCATGGTGACTATTTCCAACCCCTATCCGGAGCTCACACCCTGGATTGAAGACATCATGAGCAAGGCTACCGACCATTTCAAGAACGACCCCTATGTGAAAGACTACTATACAAAAGCACAGGAAAACGAGCAAATCATGAACGGAATGAAGGAGGCTCCCATGACGCAACCTGTTCCGGCAAACGTGCTTCCTGCCGACCCTGCCACACCCAACGAGTTGGCTAATCCTGCGCTTTCTGCCGAAGAGGTGGAGTAGGATAGTGTTTCCCAATAGTTTTCCCAACCAACCCATGAAGCTGATCATAGAAAATGGAACCATTGTTAACGAGAACCGGACCTTCAAGGGTTCGATTGTCATAGACAACGGACATATTTCCGAGGTGGTGGAAGACGCTGTATCTCCCCGTAGCAATTGCGATGAACGAATCGATGCTACGGGGTGTTTCGTTTTGCCTGGAGTCATCGACTCGCATGTGCATTTCCGTGAGCCTGGACTGACCGAAAAGGCTGATATGGAAAGCGAGAGCCGTGCTGCTGCATTCGGAGGTGTGACCAGCTTTTTCGATATGCCGAACACTGTTCCGCAGACAACCTCGCTCGAGGCGCTTCACGACAAATTCGAAAGGGGAAGGAAGAGCAGCCATGTGAACTACAGCTTTTTCTTTGGGGCCACAAACGACAATGTTGACGTTTTCCCCCAACTCGACCGCCAGCGCATTCCGGGCATCAAGCTTTTCATGGGTTCGAGCACGGGCAACATGCTTGTTGACAAATATGGCTCGTTGCTGAAGATTTTCGAGTCGGCTGCCCAACTCGGTCTGCCCATCATGGCTCATTGCGAGGATACCGAAATCATCAACCGCAATATGGCGCTGATGAAGAAGGAATATGGCGACGACCCTGACGTGATGCTCCACCCTCTGATTCGCTCGGAAGAGGCGTGTTATGAGTCATCGGCATTGGCTACAGGGTTGGCTCGAACGTATGGAACACGATTGCATGTGGCTCATGTCTCAACGGCAAAAGAACTCGAACTCTTTGAGCCCTCTGCTTCCGTACTTCCAAGCATCACAGCTGAAGCGACAGTTGCCCATCTGTTCTTCTCCAACAAGGATTATGCCACGAAGGGCGCGCTCATCAAGTGCAATCCCGCCATCAAGTCGGAGAACGACCGCGATGCATTGCGGCAAGCGTTGGCTGATGGGCGGATAACTACTATCGGTACCGACCACGCTCCTCATCTGCTGCAACAGAAACAGGGCGGATGTGCTAAAGCGGTGTCAGGAATGCCGATGATTCAGTTTTCGTTGCCCACGATGCTCGAACTCACCGATGAAGGCGTTTTGAGCCTTGAGCGGATGGTGGAGCTGATGTGTCATCACCCTGCGGTGTTGTTCGGCGTTCGCGAGCGTGGATTCATTCGCAAGGGGTACAAGGCCGATTTGGCCATTGTGTCGAGTGGTGAACCTTGGACATTGACTGAAGATAAGATACAAAGCAAATGCAAGTGGAGCCCTCTGATGGGGCATTCCTTCAGATGGCGGGTGAGGCAAACTGTTTGCAATGGCCGCATCATCTATAATGACGGCATTTTCGACAACGACTATCGAGGCGAGGAGGTGGCGTTCAGATGATTCGGAAACTCACATATAGCGTGCAGGAACTGATGCCCTATGTCAATTGGGTGTATTTCTATCATGCGTGGGGATTGAGTGGAAAACCTGAAGCCGAGAGGCTCGCGATGAGAAACGAAGCCGAGAGCTTGTGCAAAACGGTGGGAAACAGCATTCGTGTGCATGCGTTGTTCGGCCTCTTCGACGCCAATAGCGAGGGCGACGACATTGTTGTAGGCGGTGTGAGATTGCCCATGTTGCGTCAGCAGCACCCCTCATCGGCTGAAGGCCACTGTCTGTGCTTGGCCGATTTTGTCCGCCCTTCATCTTCAGGGGTGAGCGACCAGGTGGGCGTATTTGCCGCATCGGTTGACTCCGCAATGGAGAAAAGCCACTCTGATGACCCGTATATGCGAATGCTTTCGCAAACGATGGCCGACCGTTTGGCAGAGGCGGCGGCTGAAAGATTGCATGAAGAAGTGAGGAAATCGTTTTGGGGCTATGCTCCTGACGAACATCTCGATATAGAACAGATGCTCCGCGAGGAGTTTCAAGGAATTCGACCTGCTGTGGGGTATCCATCAATGCCCGACACGAGTTTGAATTTCCTGCTTTCCGATTTGATTGGAATGAAGTCTATTGGCATCCGATTGACCGAAAGCGGAATGATGCAGCCGCATGCGAGTGTGTCGGGATTGATGCTGGCACACCCTCAGGCGTGTTATTTCGATGTAGGAAAAGTGGGTGAAGACCAATTGGAGGATTATGCCCGCCGACGTGGGTTGCCTTTACAAGTGATGAGACAGTTCATAAAATGATAGCAAGGATTATCATATTGATTATGTTGGCCATCGTGCTACCCGATTTGTATTTCGATAGACGCCGCCAACGCCGCAACGGTAAGCAGTTGTGGTGGAAACGGCTTGTCTATTGGTTGCCGGGCTTGCTGATGATAGGATGGGCGGTGCAATTGGCTTTCGAGCGCAATTTCATCCCCGATGACCCCACGCTGCTGAATTGGTTCTTGCTGTTGTTTGGCATCATTTTCATTCCGAAGGCCATCTACGCCTTGTTCACGGCAGTGGGGCGCGTGTGGTGCCGGTTGAGGCATAGTAAGAAGAATTGGGCAAAGCTGATAGGCTTGCTCCTTGGCGCTTATTGCATCGGTGCATTGATTTATGGCAGCACGATTGGTGTACGCAAGTTGAAGGTCAATCGGGTAGATGTCTATCTCTCCAACCTCCCTGCTTCGTTCGAAGGCTATCGCATCGTGCATTTTTCTGATGCTCATGTAGGTACTTTCAGCGGCTCATGGAAAAAGATTCTGCAACGCGATGTGGACAGCATCAATGCGCAACAAGCCGACGCTATAGTGTTTACGGGTGATTTGATTAACACCCAGCCTTCTGAGTTGTATCCCGTTCAGGAGATGCTGAGGTCGCTGACGGCCAAAGATGGCGTATTCTCGGTGCTTGGCAACCACGATTATAGCGAATACACTGAGTTGGACCCGGCCATAGAGGCGGCTAACGAGCGTGAACTGGTGAGCAGGGAGCGGCAGTTCGGATGGACGTTGCTGCTCAACGAGCGTCGCTCTATTCGCCGTGGAAACGACTCTATCATCATTGTGGGAACAGAGAACGACGGGAAACGGCCCTCACCCACAAAAGCTGATTTGGCAAAAGCTGTCAAGGGTGTGAAAGATGGCGCTTGTGTTATCATGCTTCAGCATGAACCAAACGCCTGGCGGCGCTCTATCTTGCCTGAAAGTACAGCGCAACTCACCCTTAGCGGACATACCCATGGAGGTCAGATTTCATTGTCCGGCTTGCGTGTCTCGCGCATCAGTTGTGCTGAAGACTATGGGCTCTACGAGCAAGACGGTCGATTCCTGTATGTCTCTTGTGGAATTGGTGGGGTTTTGCCTATCCGCTTGGGCGTTTCACCTGAGATAGCAGTCATCACTTTACATCAGAAGAAATGAAATACTTATATCGCATATATCAGTTGTTTATAGCGGCTCCGCTCGTGCTTCTTGCCACCATCCTCACAGCGTTGACGGTGGTGATAGGATGTACGTTGGGCAACGGTCATTTCTGGGGTTATTATCCCGGTAAATACTGGGGATGGTTCGTCATCAAGATTCTGTTGCTTCCCGTCAAGGTTGAAGGGCGTGAGAATCTGAAGGAAGGACAATCCTATGTCTTTGTGAGCAACCATCAAGGGTCGTTCGACATCTTTTTGATTTACGGTTTCTTGAATCGCAATTTCAAGTGGATGATGAAACGTCAGTTGCGCAGTAATCCGTTTATTGGTAAGGCGTGTGAGGCTTCTCATCAGATATTTGTTGACAAACGGGGGCCAAGCAAGGTGCGTGCCACTTATGAACAAGCTCGGAAGACTCTGCAAGGCGGTATGTCTTTGGTTGTATTCCCTGAAGGCTCGCGAACGTTCACCGGTCATATGGGCAGCTTCAAGCGAGGCGCGTTCATGTTGGCTGACGAATTGCAATTGCCCATCGCTCCATTGACCATCAACGGCTCGTTCGATGTGAAACCTCGCATGCGTGACATCTATTGGGTGTTTTGGCATCCGTTGAAGTTGACCATTCACAAGCCTATTGAGTCGATTAGTAAAGGTCCTGAGAACATCAGCCATCTTGTCGAAGAGAGCTATCGGGTGGTGATGGATGGACTGGTACCTGAATATCAGGGATATGTAGAAAACCCCGACCAATAAATAATAAGTAAAAACGTAAAAAACTATAAGATTATGGATGAAAATGTAGAAAAAGAACCTAAACAAATTGTTAGTAGTCTTTTAAGACACAAGTATACGCCCTATGCCATCATCGTTGTGGTGCTGTTGTTGCTGGGGCTTGTTGGGTATTGCACGTTTTCGAAGAACGGTGTTGGCTCTCGTGCTCGTTTGTCCACCATCGAGGCTTTCGACAGCTTGGTATCTGTGTTGCCTAAGGGAACTGTCATCGTGGCCCGTTTCCCTGACAAAGAGCGGCAAGACCTCTATTATCTCAACAGCGGCATCATGTATTGTTTCAATGCTCGTTCGCGCAATCTCGAGGAAATCGCCATTAGCGGCATCGAGAGCGGAAACATTGCGAACGCTGCACTTACCGAAGACGAGAAGTATATCATCTTGACTGTTCATGCTGGCAAGGTGGATAAACTCTATCGGCTGAACACCATCAACAAGAATGTGGTTGACTTGGACAAGAGTGTTGCTCCAACAGTCGACGAGAGTGCTGATGAAGAGAAGGAAAAACCAAAAGTCGTGCGTCCGGCTGCACCAACTGCTCCTGTTGAAAATGCAGAACCTTCTCTGCCGCAAGAACCTGTTTCGCAACCCGCTGAAGAGCCGCAACCTTCTGCTCCAGCCAGCGTTCCTGAGCCGGAAGTGACACCTATCACAAACGAATAACCGACACTTTCTAAACTTTATGCGTATGAACCCCAGCGATAGTATAGTAATTATTCCCACATATAACGAGAAGGAGAACATCGAGAAAATCATTCGTGCTGTGTTCTCACTCGAAAAGTGCTTTCATATTTTGGTCATCGATGATGGCTCTCCTGACGGTACGGCATCTATAGTGAAGCAGTTGATGGCTGACGAGTTTGCCGACCGTTTGTTCATCCTCGAGCGTAGTGGAAAATTGGGATTGGGAACGGCCTATATCACAGGTTTCAAATGGGCGTTGGCTCACGACTACGGATACATTTTCGAGATGGATGCTGACTTCAGCCACGATCCCAACGATTTGCCTCGTCTTTATGCTGCTTGCCACGATGAAGGCTACGATGTGGCCATAGGTTCGCGCTATGTTAGTGGGGTGAATGTGGTGAACTGGCCCATTGGCCGTGTGCTGATGAGTTACTTCGCTTCCAAATATGTGCGCTTTGTTACAGGCTTCAAGATTCACGACACTACAGCCGGATTCAAGTGCTACAAGCGGCGTGTGCTGGCTACTATCGAACTCGACAAGATTCGCTTCAAAGGATATGGTTTCCAAATTGAGATGAAGTTCACCGCCCATAAAATCGGGTTCAAAATCAAGGAAGTACCAGTCATCTTCGTCAACCGTCGTGAGGGGGTTAGCAAGATGTCGGGTGGCATATTTGGCGAAGCTTTCTTCGGTGTGATGCGTTTGCGTTGGGACGGATGGTTCCGCAAGTATCCGCCGATGCCACAAGAGTAAATGGAAATACAACATATTCAAAGGCTTTATGAGAAGTCGCCTCGTGTGCAGGCGCTCCTGAAGTCGCTGGGAAACAAATCCAACAGGTACGTTTTCCTGGAGGGTTTGTTTGCTTCTGCCGTTCCTGTCTTCTTTGCTTCGTTGTCAAAGAAACTCAACAACACACTTCTCTTTGTCTTGCAGAATGCCGACGAAGCAGGTTATTTCTACCACGACCTCACTCAGGTGATGGGGCAGGATCAAGTATTATTCTTCCCGTCTTCGTACCGGCGGGCGGTAAAATACGGGCAGCGTGATGCGGCAAACGAGATCTTGCGCACTGAGGTGTTGGCAAGGTTGAGTGGGGATTCTTCTCCCCTATATATTGTGACTCATCCGGAAGCGTTGGCAGAGTTGGTCGTCTCGAAGAAAAATCTTGATGAACGAATCATCAAACTCTCTACTGGTCAGGAGGTCGATGTTGTGGAGATTGAACACACTCTGAGAGGTTTTGGCTTCCAAGAGGTCGACTATGTCTACGAACCAGGCCAGTTTGCTGTGCGTGGAAGCATTCTGGATGTTTATTCCTTCTCGTGTGAATGGCCGTTCCGCATCGACTTTTTCGGTGATGAAATCGATTCTATTCGCACGTTTGAAGTGCAAGACCAACTCTCTAAAGACCGCCGCACCAATATCGAGATTGTACCCGAGTTGGCGGGCATGCATACCGAAAAGATTCCTTTCCTTAAGTTCTTGCCCGAGAACAGCATCCTTGTCATGAAGGATTTTGCTTATATTCATGACACTATCGAGCAAATCTACAACGAAGGTTTTTCTTCGCAGGCACTGACCGAACGATTGGAAGGCGTAGACGAAATGGAGCAGCAACAGATAATTCGCGATATGCGGCGCGACAGCCAGTTGTCTACTGCCACTCAGTTCACACAAGATGTTGCTGCTTTCCGCCGTATCGAGTTTGGGCAGCATGCTGAGGGAAATCCTCAGGCAACGCTTCGTTTCTCCATCTCAGTCCAACCATTGTTCCACAAGAATATCGAATTGCTCAAGCAAACTATCGATGACTATATTCTGCAAGGCTATCAGCTATATATTCTTGCCGACAGCCCTAAGCAGCATCAGCGTCTGCATGAGATTCTCTCTCACGAAGAAGAGGGTAGGGAGGTCTTTATTCCTATTGACCGCACTCTTCACGAGGGATTCGTAGACAACGACCTTCGTGCATGCTTTTTTACCGACCATCAAATCTTCGACCGCTTCCACAAGTACAATTTGAAGAGCGATGGAGCGCGTGCGGGTAAGATGGCCCTCACTATGAAAGAATTGCAGGAATTGGAGATCGGCGACTATCTGGTGCATGTGGATTACGGTATCGGTAAGTTTGCAGGACTGGTGCGAATTCCCATCGCCTCTCAACAACCCTCATCCAACACACAGGCCTATCAGGAAGTTATCCGCATCGTCTATCAGCATAACGACAAGGTGGATGTGTCTATCCATTCGCTATATAAAATCTCGAAATACCGGCGCAGTGATACTGGTGAGCCTCCACGATTGTCAATTCTTGGTTCGGGTGCGTGGGATAGGTTGAAGGAGCGAACAAAGAAACGGATTAAAGATATCGCGCGCGATCTTATTAAACTATACGCCCGACGCCGCCATGAGAAAGGTTTCGCATTCTCGGCCGATACGTTCATGCAGAATGAACTCGAAGCTTCATTCTTATACGAAGACACCCCCGACCAGTTGAAAGCTACACAGGACGTGAAGGCAGATATGGAGTCGTCGCGTCCGATGGATCGTCTCGTGTGTGGCGATGTGGGATTTGGAAAGACCGAAGTCGCCGTGCGTGCAGCTTTCAAGGCTGCTTGCGATTCCAAGCAGGTAGCAGTTCTTGTGCCGACAACGGTGCTCGCTTTCCAGCATTTTCAAACCTTTAGCAGCAGGCTGAGTGGTATGCCTGTGCGAGTGGAGTATCTTTCGCGAGCACGTAGTGCCAAGAAGACGCGCGAGGTGCTCGATGACTTGGAGGCAGGCAAGATTGACATCCTTATCGGTACGCATAAGTTGATTGGTAAGAATGTGAAATGGAAAGACTTGGGACTTCTCATCATCGATGAGGAGCAGAAGTTCGGTGTCTCAACAAAAGAGAAACTGCGTCAGATGAAGTCGAATGTGGACACGCTAACGATGTCGGCAACACCTATCCCCCGTACATTGCAGTTCTCTCTGATGGGAGCACGCGACATGAGCATCATTCGCACTCCGCCGCCTAACCGCTATCCAATCTATACTGAGTTAGGAACTTATGGCAGCGAACTCATCACCGACGCAATCAACTTCGAGATGTCGCGCAATGGACAAGTGTTTTTTGTCAACGACCGCATTTCGAATCTGTCGGAAATCCAGCGGCTGATCTTGAAGCACATCCCCGATTGCCGCATCGCTATCGGTCACGGGCAGATGAAGCCCGAGGAATTGGAGAAAATCGTAATGGGATTCATCAACTATGACTACGATGTGTTGCTTTCCACCACCATCGTTGAAAATGGTATCGACATTCCTAATGCCAACACCATCATCATCAATGATGCGCATCGCTTTGGACTCTCCGATCTCCATCAGATGCGTGGTCGTGTGGGACGTTCCAACCGAAAGGCTTTTTGCTATCTGTTAGCACCGCCTAAGAGCGTGCTCACTCCTGAAGCACGTCGCCGTCTGGAGGCATTGGAGAACTTCTCAGAGTTGGGCAGTGGTTTCAATTTGGCGATGCAAGACCTTGATATTCGTGGCGCTGGAAATCTGTTGGGAGCTGAGCAGAGCGGATTCATGGAGGATTTGGGCTACGAAACCTATCAGAAGATATTGAATCAAGCTGTCACAGAACTCAAGAACGATGAGTTCCACGACATCTATGCTGATGAGATGGCACAAGGACGTGAGGTTACAGGTGATGAATTTGTGGAAGACTGCGCCGTAGAGAGCGACCTCGAAATGTATTTCCCCGACACCTATGTGCCAGGTTCCACAGAGCGCATGTTGCTCTATCGGGAACTCGATAACATCACCGACGACCGCGAACTATCTGCTTATCGTCAGCGACTTGTCGACCGTTTTGGCGCTGTGCCTCATGAAGGTGAGGAATTAATGCAGGTGGTGGCATTGCGACGGTTAGGGAAACGGTTGGGTTGTGAGAAAATCATCCTGCGACAAGGCCGCATGATCATGCAGTTCGTGAGCAATGCCAACAGTCCTTACTATCAAAGTCCAGTCTTCGGAAGAGTTATCGCCTATGCCACCCACGAACTCCGGCGTTGCGAGCTTCGCGAGGTAAAAGGCCGCCGTCTGATGCACGTCTTGAAAGTGCCGTCAGTGGAAGAGGCTGTTAAAGTCCTTCGTGGGATTTAGAATGCATGAGTTGCTTTTTATCCATAGATACCTAAACATTAAAAATTATAAAGCTGAAACAATATGCAAAGAACAATTATCCTTTTCTTTTTGCAGGCGTTGCTGTTCCTGCCTGTTGCTGCCGATGAACGTACCATTGACATCAGTGGCAACAACACCTCATCGTCCTCAACGTCTTACGGCACCTCCATATCGTTACCTGCTGGCGACGTTCTGAATGTGAAGTTAGCTCGTTATGCCTATTTCAGTTCAACCATCAGTGGTAGCGGGCTGTTGAATCTCTATGCAGGTGGCGAACGTGGTTATTTGGGGAACTCTGACAAGAAGTGGAATGACTGGAGTGGTTATACGGGTGACGTGCACATTTATCCCTTCAAGGAAAACGCTCCTTCGGCAGGAATGTATGCTGTGGTATTGATGCATGGTGGCAAGGCTTTTTCACCGGAGAACATTGACTTGAGCAAGGTGAACCGTAGCTTGGAGAACAACCGTGTGATACTGCACGAGGGTGCAACACTCTGCACTGAAGCTAATACTGCAGGTTCGGGTTTCCGCATCGGTGAACTGAATACCGAGGAGGGCTCTACGCTGCAAGGCTATATGAAAAACTCTCGTGCCGCCTACTATATGCTTGGCCTCACGAATACCGATGGCAAGCTGGCTGGAAAGATCGCGCCAGCAGACTACCGTGACGATACGCCACTCGGCATCATCAAGGAAGGTAAGGGCACATACACGATTACTGGCAACAATAATTACTTGAGCGGTGGACTCCGCATCTTGGAGGGACGTGTATTGGTGATGAATGACCGTGCTGCTACGGAGAGTGGCAAGTTGCGTGGCGCCCTCGGTGCAAAGACGAGTGCGACAGACGCAATAGCCTTTGTTTTCGGCAAGGGTGTTCTTGGCGGAACGGGTAGCATCGGTGGTACTGTTGACAACTATGGTGTCATCGAGCCAGGTGCCGATGGTATCGGTTTGCTGACGCTGAAGAACTATGCTACTGCAAAAGATGCCAACCTTTTCGTTCATCCTTCCTCTGAGCTGCGCATAAAGGTCGGTTCCACAGCAAACTTCGACCAAATTGCTGTTGACGGTCAAGTGAAGTATAGCTCCCAAACCGAGGATTTCTCTACAAGCGAGGCGATGCCAGTGGTTAAGGTGGAGGTTGCGCAAGATTCCGATGTGCAAGTGGGTGACGAGTTCCGTATCATGACCGCTAAGAGTAAGTCGGCTGGTGACTGGCACTTCGATGTGAAAGCCAATAAATATACGTGGGTGGTTGATGAGCGCGAGGAGAATGGTTGCATAGTCTTTGTGCTCCGCTTAGTTTCACTCGAAGATATGAGCAATCCCGACTACCCCGATAATCCTGATAATCCAGTCAGTACGATGGGTGCTTTCTATGACGACGGCATCAATGACGCTGAGGACAAGCACTCGTTGAAATACTACGCCAACCTCGTCGGTAAGAGCATCGGCACAGCTATCTCACTTTATAAGAACGACATTACTGATGCGAATTTAGCCGAGACACAAATGGTGACAGGGCAGTTCAACATGCTGGTTGCTGAGAACGAGATGAAGCCCGAGGCTTTCGGTGGCCAGAATGGTAGCTTCAGTTTCTTTACCGCTGACAAGTTCGCATCCTTTGCCAAGAACAAGAAGATGGTGTTGCGTGGCCACTGTCTTGTGTGGAATCAGCAGTCGCCTACGTGGATATCCTCCGATGGTGGTAAGACTAACGATAAGAACTGGACACGAGAGGAGGCACTGGCTATCATGAAGAGCCATATCACGAACGTGATGCAACACTACAAGGGTAAGGTTCGCGAATGGGATGTGGTGAACGAATGTCTTGATGATAACCAAAGTACCGTGCGCACCAACCCCAATGGCTATGACTTGCGTCAGAACAGCGTGTGGCAGCAGGCCATCGGAGATGATTATGTCGACTCTGCCTTCGTATATGCACATCGTGCCGATCCCGATGCAATTCTCTATCTGAACGACTATGGTGTGGAGTTGCAAGGGAAAGCCAAGTCGCTGGCGTTCTATAATCTCGCTATGCGTCTGAAAAACAGCAACATTCCCATCGATGGTGTCGGTCTGCAATGCCATTTCTCGATTGGCGATGTGGATAGTGTGAAGCTCGACAATACTATTCGTCGATTCGAAGAGGCTGGTTTGTTGTGCATCATCACCGAACTCGATATGGGTATCCCAGATACATCGGAGAAAAACTTGGAAGAGCAGGCACGCAACTATCGTGTTATCACCGATATCATGCTGAACCACGACAACTGTCCGAGTATGGTGATTTGGGGATTGAAGGACAACAACAGTTGGCGCGAATCGTCAAATCCGTTGCTCTTTACTGCTCAGCTGGACAAGAAACCTGCGTGGTATGCTGTGCGTTCGGCTTTGCGGCATCGTTATCTTGTCAACACCGCCATTAAGCCCATAGAATTGCATAGTGACACTAGTAACTCTGCCGTGTATGACCTCATGGGTCGTCGTATGAATGACAACAACTTGCAGCCTGGCATCTACATTCGTAACGGCAAGAAGTTTGTGATACAAAAATGAACAAACAATACTGATTCTTTGATAGTTCATCGAGGAATATAAAAAGGTGGAGCAAAAAACGATTGCTCCACCTTTTTGTTATGCTAATATCTTTTCCTATAAAGAAAAGGATGCTCAATTCTTACTTCTCGTTTCAATTCTCTGTTTGAGATGTAGTCTTTAACACGATGTTCACCAATGCTGTTACGTCGGTAATCTCAAGCTTCCAGAAGAAGTCAACACACATCCCTTTTCGCTGAAGATGACGATGTCAAGAATGTCCGCGCACGTTGTTCCGCAGTTGGCAGCACCAGGTGTGTGGGGGCTGATATCCCCACGAATCGGCACCTTCGGTTACGCGACCTTGGCAGTCTGTGTTGTTAAAGCCAAGAATAGCGCTGCGGTAAAAAGTCTTGTCATGCGAGAGATTTATTAGTTTATATTCTTCTTTTATCAAAATGGGGTGCAAAGTTACGATTTTTATTTGGAATTTCCAAAAGAATCGTCAGTAACGTGAAATCGGAGTGAGAAAAGAGCGGAGAAGATTTTATTTTTTCTTCTTAGGCATCCACTTCACTTCCGTGCCTTCGCTTAGGGATTTGGTGATTCGACGTTCCAACCCCTCGCGCTGGCCGCTGGCCATGAAGTTGCACTTCACGCCCGTGATGTTCTTTTTCAAGTCGAAGTCTTCAGGAGAGTCAGCACCTGTGCTCACGGCGGTAAGTTTGAAGCGTCCGAAGCCATCGAGAACGACGGTTTGTCCTTGCTGCATCAATTTCGTCATTGTCTCCACAATTTCGTCTATCATTCCTTTCACCTCGCCACGCTTGAAAGTGCTGTTTTCTTCGATGATGCGGGCGATTTCTTTGGTGTGTACTTCGCCTTGGCTAACGGTTTGTGCAAACCATTTGCCGCCACGTTGTTCATCTTTGAATTTGCTTTGTCTGAGTTTGATGTAGATAGCCATATTTTTTGTTTTAGTTTGATGTTTATATAATATATCGGTTGCAAAGATAGTAAATAAAGATGTCAAATGCAAACTTTAGCGCAACAAAATGCCACAAATGGTGAAGTAAAATAATTTATTTTACTCGGCAAAATAATTTATTTTACACGATAAAATAATTTATTTTACTTTGCAAAATAATTTATTTTACCAGATGAAAAGGCTTCTCTGACATCACTAAATGCCGTCTTTGACGCCATCAGAAGCCGTTTTTGACAACAGCAGAAGGGGCTTTTGACAACATGAAAGCACCGCGAAACCATTGTCTGCTTGTTGGCAAGGTCTCGCGGCGCCTCGGTTTATGGTGCCGTTTGGGCGGAAAATGCCGCTTGGCGGAAATGCTGATTTACATTTCGGGAACGCTCTTCATGCTCTTCTTGATGTCGTCCTCGGTGAGCGAGTAGTTCACCAAGTCGCCGTTGATGAATTGCTCGTAGGAAGGCATATCGATGAGTCCGTGTCCGGAGAGGTTGAAGAGAATAACCTTTTCTTCGCCCGTCTCGATGCACTTCTTGGCTTCGCGGATGGTGGCGGCGATGGCGTGGCTGCTTTCGGGAGCGGGGATGATGCCCTCTGTGCGTGCGAAAAGCAGACCGGCCTCGAAGGTTTCCAGTTGCGGGATGTCAACACCACGCATGTATCCGTCCTTCAACAGTTGCGATACAATCATGCCTGCTCCGTGGTAGCGAAGTCCACCAGCGTGAATGTTAGCGGGCTTGAAGTCGTGTCCCAGCGTGTACATGGGCAGCAGAGGAGTGTATCCGGCCTCGTCGCCGAAGTCGTAGTGGAACTCTCCGCGAGTCAGTTTGGGGCAGCTTTCGGGCTCGGCAGCGATGAATTCTGTCTTTTTTCCGTCGAGAATGTTGTGGCGCATGAAGGGGAATGCAACACCTCCGAAGTTGCTTCCACCTCCGAAGCAAGCGATGACGGTGTCGGGATATTCGCCAGCCATTTGCATCTGCTTCTCAGCCTCGAGGCCGATGATGCTTTGGTGCAAGGCCACATGGTTGAGCACGGAGCCAAGTGTGTATTTACAGTTGGGTGTGGTGGTGGCCAATTCTACGGCCTCGCTGATGGCTGTTCCGAGAGAACCCGGGTGGCGTGGGTCGCGAGTGATGATGTCTTTACCAGCGCGGGTTGACATCGAGGGCGAACCTGTGACGGCAGCTCCGAACGTGCGCATGATGGACGAACGATAGGGCTTCTGCTGCATTGTAATCTTCACTTGATATACAGCGGCTTCGAGGCCGAACACGCTGGCTGCGTAGGAGAGGGCAGCACCCCATTGTCCGGCACCCGTCTCGGTGGTGACGTTGGTGGTTCCTTCCTGCTTTGCGTAGTAGCATTGGGGCAGGGCGGAGTTGATTTTGTGGCTTCCCAGCGGGTTCACCGACTCGTTTTTGAAATAGATGTGTGCGGGTGTGCCGATGGCTTCTTCAAGAGCGTAGGCACGCACGAGAGGTGTGGAGCGATAGTATTTGTATTTTTCGAGCACTTCTTCGGGGATGTCAATCCATCTGTGCTCCATGTCGAGTTCCTGCTTGCAGCACTCGGCGGGGAAGATGTGGGCCAGGTCTTCCCATGTGAGAGGCTGATGTGTGGCGGGATGGATGGGCGGCATGGGCTTGTTGGGCATGTCGGCGAGAATGTTGTACCACTGTGTGGGGATTTCGTTCTCTTGCAGGATGAATTTCTTTTGTTTCATAATTGTTTGAATTTAGTTATTAATTGTTTATCGATTGTCTTAAAAAGGAAAGAGGTCTGTCGCAAGAACGGCAGGCCTCTTTGTGTTGTTATCGTTTTTACACACGAGTTGACGACTCACGACTTTTTGAATCCTGAGCAGCGCCACCAATATGTGAAATTGTTCGAAGTCATTTTTTTACGGTTTTTACGTTTTCGGTTGCAAATTTATATCTTTTCCGCGAATCTTCCAAATAAAATGAAAGAAAATTTGTTTATCCTTTATGTTTTTGTAATTTTGCACCCGAAAAGTGGAAGGTGGAATGTGAAGTGAGGAATGAGATATGTCCCTTAATTGTGATTGCAAAAGATGGTCTTGATAGTTGTATTGGCTTATTTGTGCCTGCTGCTCCTCATCAGCCGATTGGTTGGGAAAAAGGGGGGCAATGATGCGTTCTTTCGTGCGAACCGTCGTTCTCCCTGGTGGATGGTGGCATTCGGTATGATTGGTGCTTCGATATCCGGTGTGACGTTTGTGAGCGTGCCTGGTATGGTGATGGGCATGGATATGACTTACATTCAGACATGCCTGGGTTTCATCGTTGGCTATTTTGTTGTGGCGTTTGTGCTGTTGCCGCTTTATTATAAGATGAACCTGACCACCATTTACGGTTATTTGCGTGAACGACTGGGATTGGGGGCGTATCAGACGGGTGCGGGCTTCTTCGTGCTCTCGAAGCTGACGAGCACTGCAGTCAAGTTCTATCTGTTTTGTGCCATTCTGCAACGGTTTGTGTTCGATGAAATGGGTGTCCCGTTTGTGGTCACGGCGAGTGCGATGGTGGCTTTGGTGTGGCTATACACGCGGCGTGGTGGCATCAAGACGCTGGTGTGGACCGATACGCTTCAGACCTTGTGCATGCTTGTTGCCGTGTGTCTTATTATATATAAGGTGACCGATGAGTTGGGCTTCGGCTTGATGGATGCTGCGAAGGCTGTGGCTGCAGACAGCCATTCACGCATATTTGTGTGGGATGACTGGGTGTCAACGCAGAACTTCTGGAAACAGTTTGTGAGCGGAGTGTTCATTGTGGTGGTGATGACAGGGCTCGACCAAGACATGATGCAGAAGAACCTGACGTGCCGCACGTTGCGTGATGCGCAAAAGGATATGTGTACCTATGGATTCGCTTTTGTGCCCGTAAACTTGTTGTTCTTGTCGCTCGGTGTGTTGCTGATGATGTTAGCGGCACAACGTGGTGTGGCCTTGCCCACGAAAGGCGATGAACTGCTGCCCATGTTTGCCGCTACAGGTGGGTTGGGGGAGACGGTAGTGGTTTTGTTCACGCTGGGCATGGTGGCGACTTCGTTTTCAACGGCTGATTCGGCTTTAACGGCATTGACTACATGTTTTTGTGTTGACATCTGCCGCAAGCCTGCTGATGAAAGATTGCGCCGGCGGGTGTTTGTGGGTATGGCTGTTCTAATGATAATCATGATGATGCTGTTTCGTTGGATGGCTTCGGGTAGTGTTATTGACGCCATCTACACGTTGGTTTCATATACCTACGGTCCTCTGCTGGGTTTGTTTGTGTATGCATATTATAAAGGGGCAAGGTGCAAGGGGAAAGAGACAAGAGATGACTCTATAGACGAAAGAGACAAGAAGCAAGACTTTTCTCTTGTCCCTTGCCTCTTGCCCCTTATCCCTTGCCTTGCAGCCCCTCTGCTTTGCTTCGGCATCAATCTGTTGAGCCAGCAGATGTGGGGCTACCGCTTTGGCTATGAACTGCTCATGCTCAACGGCTTGCTGACGTTTTTTGGCCTGTGGCTTGTTGATAAAGCAATAGTTGCTGCTGATAGTTAGCATAAGCATCGACATGTTGGTCGCAGGCTTGTTGATAGAGCAATTGTGCTTCAAGCAAGTCTGACATCTTCACCGTTCCTGCTTGATAGAAGTTACGGTTCAGACGCAGATTCTCTTCGGCTTGTTCAATGCTGCGACGGGCAATATCCACTTGTAGTGCAGCTTCGTTGACATCGTTCCAAGCCTTTTGGATTCGGATGCCGAGCAGTTCTGCGTTGTCTTCTAATTGGTCTTGGGCTTTTTGCAATTCAATCTTCTTTCGCTTGATGGCATGCGAGCCGCCCCACCAATCGCTGATGGGCACGCTCACCGTGGCGAAAACCATTGCGAATGTGCGGTCGTTCTCCATGAGGTTGTGGTAGTTGTAGCCCGCGCCTACAGCAACAGAGGGAAGTTGTTGGCCAACAGCCATCTTTTTCTGCAACTGGGCTGCCTCCACTTGTTTCTGCAGTAATTGGTATTCTGGAAGGGGAGTTACTGCACTTTGTCCTGTTGGGGGCGTTGGGAGCTGAAGGTTTTTTCCGCTGACGTCGGGATAAACAATCTCAGGTGTTGTGTTAAGTCCGCAATACTGTTCCAACAGCAGTTTCATCACGCTGATGCCGTTTTGCAATTTCACCTTTTGGCTTTCAACTTCGTTCTGCCGCAATTGCACTTGCAGAAGGTCGTTTCGCAAAGCCACTCCAGCACGTACGGCCACATCTACATCTTTATAGATATCGCTGAGCAATGTTTCCACGGCAGCGACGGTTTTCTGTTTCTCATTTAGCGCCATCAACTGCCAATAGTATTGGCTCACGGTCTTCTCCACCTCGTTTTCTGACAATTGGAGTTGCAGCATGCTTGCCTCTTCGCCTACACGTGCAAGACGGTTGCCGTTGACAATCTGCCCTCCGGCAAAAACGGGTTGCATAGCGGTAACAGAGGCGATGGTGCCATTCTTCATCATCGAGATGCTCGTGGGTGTGGCTAAGGAAGCCAATGCCTCGGGCGGGAATGACTGGGCAAGGACGGCACCCAGTTCGGGTGACATCATGGTCTGTGGGTCAAGTGTCATCTTCGCCATGCCGCGGTTGGCATTGAACGTGGCGGCAGTGGCACTGACGTTGGGGAAGTACTTCGTGAAGGCCTCGCGCCGCTGTTCGTGTGCAGCCTCGATGTCGTGGCGTGCCGAGCGTGTGGCTTGGTTGTTTTGGAGTGCCGAGTCGGTGAGCTGGCTGAGGGAAAGGGGTGTGGATACTTGTGCAGCCAGCGGAAGGCAAACTATAGTAAGGATGGCAATGACAATTCTTTTCATTTTTCCTTCTTTTATTCTTTACTTCTTTACTTTTTTCATTTTCCAATATGCTATGGGCAGAACCGTAACCACAAGGATGAGGGCTCCGATGCCACCAGCGAAGATAGTGACGCCGACGGGCATCCAGAACGACGAGCCGGCGATGATCATCGGGATGACACCCACGGCTGTAGTGGCGGTGGTCAGGAAGATGGGTACCATGCGTCGTCGTCCAGCCTCGTAGGCAGCTTGGCGCACATACTCTCCTTCATCGGAATGAGGACTGTCCTTCAAAAGGTTGTCGGCATGCTCGTAGATGAGGATTTCGTTGCGCATAATCATGCCCATGAGGGTGATGAGGCCGAAGATGCTCGTGAGGCCTATCATGCGGTTCATAATGCCGAGGCCAATGAGCGTGCCAGGAAGCATCAGGCCGAGGGCGACCATGCAGAGCGTGGTGATGCCGAAGCGCTTGAAGTTGAACAGCAAGAAGAAGAAAATGATGACCATCGCGATGATGATGCCATTATAGATCTGTGGCATATTCAGGTCGTTGTACTCCAGTTCGCCACCCAACTCGGCACGCACGCCTTCAGGCAGCGGCAGAGCTTGCTGCATCTTTGCCAAGCGGTTCTCGACGGGAGCTGCATAAACACCTCGTTGGAACTCAGCCGTGACAGTCAGACAACGCTCGCCCGAACGGTGCATGATGCGACTCTCGCTCCACTTGGGTGTGACGGATGCGACTTGGCGCAAGGGGACACCTCCTACAGCGTTGATGTTGTTTCCCATAGTGGGGAGCATAGAGAGTGGCGAGCTGATGGGCAGATTCTCGACATCGGAGATGGTTAGCGATGTGGTGTCACGGACGATGATGGGAAGCTCATAGTCGTTCTCCCAGATGCTGCCCACGCGCAGATTGGCCGTTTGCGAGGCCAGTGAGAGGGCAGACGTTGTGCGGTTGATGCCCAGCTGTGCAGAAGCAATGGGGTCGAGTTCGACATTGATAAGTGGGAATGGTTGCAGGAAGTCGCTGTGCACCCACTCCAGTTCGGGCATCTGGCGCATCTCGGCCATCATGCGTTCGGCAGCCACGTGCAGCGAGTCGATGTTGTCGCCATAGAAACGGAACTCCAGTTCGGGCACTTCCAGTAGGTCGAGGCGCTTGAACTTCACGTAGGCTTCAGGGAATGCCTCTGAGAGTTTTGGCTGATAGTCGGCCAAGAGGTCGAGCGTGGCTTGCTGCGATGTAGTGTTCACGATGAACTGGGCGAAGTTGCGACCAGCCATCTGTGGAGCGTAGGTGGTCTGGAAACGTGGCGACGAACAACCGATAAACGACGTGATGCCCGTTATACGCTCATCCTTTTCAATGGCATGGCGCACGCTGTCGGCTACCAATCTCGTATCTTGCAATCCTTTGCCCTCGGGCAGGAAAATCTCAACGGCAAATTGGTTGCGGTCGGCAAAGGGGAAAAGGCGTATCTTCAGCATGGGGACGATGAGCAGCGAAGCGGTGATGACAGCCAGACATGTGGCAATGGTCATCCAAGGATGGCGGAACGTTACGGCTAATACGCGGTCATAGATAGCTTGGACGCGGTCGGTGAGCCGCTTCCCTTCTTTCTTCTTTTCAGGCACTCCTATTACCGTCACACAAAGGAATGGAATGACGGTTACAGCCAACAGGAGTGACACCATGAGGTTGATGGTGATGGTCCATGGGAAATCTTCAAGGGCATCGAGGAAGGCACCCTTGAACGTGAGGAGGAAAGGATAGAAGATGGCACAGATGCAGATGGTGGCGAGCATCATCGGCATGAAGTATTGGTTGACCGACATCACCGCTGCTTGCTTGGGCTCGATGCCTTTGTTGGCATACTCCAAGTAGCCGTCGATGACCACGATGGAGTTGTCGACAATCATTCCGAGTACCACGATGAGGCCTGCCAAAGTGACAATGTTCAGCGGTATGTTAGCAAAGTACATGATGGCAACGGAGATGAATGTGCTGAGTGGAATGGTGATGGCTGCAACAATGGCTGAGCGCAGAGGAAACAGCACCATCATGACGAGGATGATGACCGCCATTGACAGCAGCAAGTCGCGCAGGAAGTCGTGGATGCTGTCGCCTACCACCTTCGGCTGGTCGGCAATGCGCGTCAGGGTGACGTCATCGGGTAGTTCGTTCTCGCGGAAATCGTCGAGCACACGGTCTACATCCCTACCATATGCCATGATGTTGTTACCGGAAATCATCTCTAACGAGAGCAACACGCAAGGGTGGCCGTTCTGTTCGATATAGCTATCCGATGTGTCGTATTCGCGTTTGACAGTAGCAATGTCGCGGATGCGCACTACCTTGCCCGAAATTGGGTCACTGTAGATAATCTGATTGGCCACTTCGGCCTCGCTGTTCTGCGTGGGTTCTATGTGGATGAGCGTCTGCTGGTGGTCGCCCACAAGGCTACCTGTCATCGTGGTAAGGCCTTGGGATTGTAGGGCAGACATAAGTGTTTGCTGACCGATGCCGAACGCCTCCAGACGCTGGCGGTCGACATAGAGGCTCACCTGCTCTTTGTGGTCGCCATACAGGCGCACGTTGGCCACTGATGGAATCTTGCGCAGTCTGTCGGAGAGGCGGTCGCTATAGTCCTGCAACTCGCGGTAGCTGCGTTCCTTGCTCTCGATGGCAATCAGCAAGGCCGAGGTGTTGCCAAAGTCGTCGTTGGCTACCAATGCCAGCACGCCAGATGGTAGGCTTTGTTTGTAGAGGGCAAGGCCGTGCTTGATCTTCGACCATACCTCGTCTTTGTTGTTCACTTCGTCGTTCAGGTGGACAAGCACCATAGCCATTCCGTTCTGAGACGTCGACGTGGTCTTCGTGCGGTTTACCTCGCCATAGGTGAAGAGGTAGCGCTCGAGCGGGCGTGTCACCTGTTGTTCCACCTCCTCACTTGTGGCACCAGGATAGACGGCTACCACCACTCCTTGGCGGATAGTGAAAGGTGGAAACTCGTCTTTGGGCATCACCCACATGCCATAGATGCCGATGCCAAAAAGGATGGCAACAAGCAGGAGCATTATCTTATTGTTGTCGAGTGGCCAGGATATCCACTTGGTATTCTTTGTCATTTCACTTCACTCCCTTCGCTTAGTTTCTGATAACCTTCAGTGACAATGCGCTGACCTGCCGTTATGCCACTAAGGATGCTGATGCGATTGCCTTGCGAAGCACCGACGGTGACAGCAGTGCGATGAGCCTTCTTTTGGTTGTCGACCGTCCACACGAATAACGAACCGTCAGGACGGCGTTGCACGGAGGTAATAGGCAGAGTAAAAAAGCTCCCCTCCTTTTGGGAGGAGGCGCTGGTTGCCCCTAAGCGTACCTGCGCCACCATGCCTGGCAGCAGCTTGCGGTCACCATTAGGTACATTGATGCGGATGTCGTAGGTGTGTGTCATGGCATCAGCCACCACGCCTTTCTCGATGCGACCACCGCCGACCTTCTTGCCAGCTGCCTCGACGATAACCATCGACGGCGTGTGGGGCGTTATGGCATTCATCTCGGCTTCAGGAACCGACACGCGCACCTTCACACGCGATACGTCCATGATGGTCACCACGGCTTGCGAGGGCATGGCTGTCTCGCCAGCCTTCACTTGTTGGCGACCGATGATTCCACCAACGGGAGCCACCAACCGACAGTCGGTAAGGTTTTTCTTGGCCACTGCCAACTGCGACCGTGCTTGTGCCACCTTGCTTTGGATTTCCACCCATTGTGCCTCGGGAAGCGAACCGGCATCGTGCAGCATGCCATAGCGTTTCAAGGCATCTTCGGCTTGTGCCATCTGTGCCTCGGCACCCGTCAGCACGTTGCGAGCTTGCGTGTCATCCATCACAGCCAAGAGTTGTCCGCGACCAACAGCTTGTCCTTCGCTGACAAGCACGCGTTTTACCAAGCCCATGCTCGTGAAGCTCACTGCTGTGGCCTCGTTCTCCTCAACAATGCCCACGTAGGTCTGATCCGACGTCATGCCTGCAGCCGTCACAACCTCGGTCTTCACTTGGATGGGTGGTTTCTGCTTTATTTCTTTCTTGTTTTCACATGCAGTGCCGACAAAAGCTATTGCCAGCAGCAATAATGCACTATTTATCTTCATAGTTGTAACGTTGTTTTCGTATGTCTTGTAGGTTTCGGGCGCTTCAATGTGTCCGAAACGAATGCAAAGATGGCAATTATTTCTTATAAATCGGTGTTCTTTTCTTCCTTTTTTGATGTTAAAGAGTGGAAAAGTAGAACTTTCGAACGGAAAAAAGGCAATAATGAACATTGTCGTCTCACATTTTTTTTACATCTTTGCAGTCGAAAATAGAATTGATAACGACACATTATTCAATATAGACGCATACGGATGAGTGAAATGGAACAATACCTGAGCAAGATAGCTGAGGCTCAGGAAGATATCAAAGCCGATGTGCAGGTGGGTTATTTCGACGATGATATCATCATGATTGACAATGTGAAGCTCTTTTCCGAGCCCAGTGCAACACGGATGCAGATGAACGTCATAGCCATCTGCCAGAAAGGTCGTGTGCAACTGGAACTGAATGGCGTGCCGACCACGTTCGGCGCCAACCAAATTATAATGTGTCCGCCTGGCACGCTGTTCACCAACATGCTGCTGAGTCCTGACTTTGTTTTTAAGGCTGTGTTCCTCACCGACCGCATCCTGCATGCTTTCTTGCGCGAGAAAATCAGCATCTGGACGGAAACACTCTACATCAACCGCCAGCATGTAGTGACGATTGAGCCCGATGCCATTGAGTTCCTGTCGCTTTTCTACAGCATGCTCAACATCAGTATCAACCGACACGGCGAAAATCCTTACAAAACCGAAGTCGTCCAATCGTTGGTCAGGGCCGCCGTATTGGGCATGTGTGGAGCGCTGGAAACGATGAAGCGCGAGCGTAGCAGAATGTTGAATTCTATGGCAGCAGAGGTCCAACCACCAGCAGAGGGGAATGCTGGCCGCCAAGTGAAACACAGCAGTTCGTCGCAAAGCATCTTCCAAAGGTTTCTCTCCATGCTCAACAGAGAACCATGCGGACATCGTTCTGTGCAGTCGTTTGCCGATGAGCTTTGTATCACGCCGAAATACCTCTCGGCTGTGTGCAAACGCAATTCTGGGAAGACAGCTAACGCGTGGATAACGGAGCATCAGATGGAAGACATTCGCTACTATCTGCGCCAAACCGACTTGAGCATCAAGGAAGTGTGCAACGTACTTGGCTTCCCAAATGCATCGTTTTTTGCCAAGTATGTGAAGGAACATTTCGGCGTGACTCCCACACAGTTGCGACAGCAATAAACCGTTATATATAAAAAACATTGGCACAAGACGCAGGAGGCGCCTTGTGCCAATTGTGTTGTATAAGGTTATTATCAAAGTGTCTGCAGATAGCGCTCGGCTTCAAGAGCTGCCTTACAACCGCTGCCAGCTGCAACGATGGCTTGTCTGTAAACAGGGTCGGCACAGTCGCCAGCGGCATACACGCCAGGAAGTGAGGTGCGTGGTGTGCCGTCGATGGTGCGGATGTAGCCCGTTTCATCGAGGTCGAGCCACTCGCGGAAGATGTCGGTGTTGGGTTTATGTCCGATGGCAAGGAAGAATCCGTCGATGGGAAGGTCATATCGTTCTTCATCGGGTTCTCCCTTCCGTTTGACGAGATGTGCACCTTCTACACCATCCTCACCGTAAAGCCCAAGGGTGTTGTGTTCAAAGAGCACTTCAATCTTCTCGTTGTCGAAGACACGCTTCTGCATTACATCGCTGGCGCGCAGATAGGGTTTGCGCACAATCATATATACTTTCTTGCAAAGTTGTGCCAGATAGATGGCCTCTTCGCATGCAGTATCGCCGCCACCTACCACGGCTACAGTCTTCTTGCGATAGAAAAAACCGTCGCAAGTAGCACAGGCAGAAACGCCCATGCCGTTGTATTTCTTCTCGTCGTCGAGCCCCAGGTATTTGGCAGAAGCTCCAGTGGCGATGATAACGGTGTCGGCCTCAATCTCAACATCGCGGTCGGTGGTGAGCACGTAAGGTCGTTTGGAGAAATCAACCTTCACGATGACCCCATCACGCAAGTCGGCTCCAAAGCGTTGCGCTTGGCTACGCAGTTGCATCATCATTTCGTTTCCGTCAACACCATCGGGATAGCCAGGAAAGTTCTCAACGGTGGTGGTTTGTGTGAGCTGTCCGCCCATTTGCAATCCACAATAGAGTACGGGTTGCAGGTTGGCGCGTCCGGCATAGATGGCTGCGGTGTAGCCAGCAGGACCGCTGCCGATAATCAGGTTTTTTACATGTTCCATAGTATACTTGGTGTTGGGTGATGGGTGATAGCCAATAGCCAAAAGCGAAGCGAGCCACCACCCATCACCTTATTATATTACAGCAACTCCTCAATCTGCTGGGCAATGTTTTCAATCTTCTCGGTGGGTTCGAATCGTGCCACCACTTGACCTTTCTTGTTGATGAGGAACTTCGTGAAGTTCCACTTGATGTCGGGCTTCTGCTTGTAGTCGGGGTCGGCCTCTGAGAGCATCTTGTCGAGGATGGGGGCAATGGGATGGCTGTCGTCCCAGCCGGCAAAGCCTTTCTGCTCTTGAAGGAACTTGAAGAGTGGGTCGGCATCGTCACCGTTGACTTTCACTTTCTTGAAACGGGGGAATTCGGTGCCAAAGTTCAGTTTGCAGAATTCGTGGATGCTCTCGTCAGTACCAGGAGCTTGCTTGCCGAATTGATTGCAGGGGAAGTCCAGGATGACGAAGCCTTGCGAGTGGTATTTCTCGTAGAGTTTCTCCAGTTCGTCGTATTGCGGTGTGAATCCGCATTGTGTAGCGGTGTTGACGATGAGGAGCACCTCGTTGGCATACTCTTTCAGCGATACATCTTTTCCTTTTCTGTCTTTGACAGTAAACTCGTATACAGTTTTCATTTTTATGTTTTGTTGGTTTTAATAATTTGTTAAGCACTACAAAGATAATCATTAAATCATGAAAAACGAATGACGGGCGATGAATTTAATTTTTATTAGGGATTTTCCCCAACAGAATAGGCTTTTTCCTACTCAACATTATGCAAATTATACTTGCAGCATTCACGGAAAAACGCTACTTTTGCATCAGAGAACAAAAACAAGAGTAATTAACAATAAAAAAGATACGATTATGAAAAAGATTACCACCCTCATGACGCTGGCACTCTTGGCAGTGCTTTCGCTGTCCTTCACGTCTTGCGACGATGACGACGCTATCGCCTACACCCTCGAAGGAACCTGGAGAGGCGACATGTATGTATCTTCGGAGTGGAACGGCCGCACCTATGACGCCACCTATTCCGAAATCTGCTTCCTCCGCGACCCTTATCGTTATTCTTCGGGTTCGGGTTACTGGGTGGACTACTACAACGACTACGGCTGGGGACGCAACTATGTGGCCAACCACATCGACTGGCGCGTGAACTATGGCCGCATCGAGATCTACTTCCGCGAGGAGGGTGTGACAATCTATATCGAAGACTACAGCCTGAACGACGACTATTTCACGGGCACCATCTATGATGGCTACAACCGGGTAGACTTCCGCCTGTATCACGTCTCATCGCCCAACTGGAACGACTACTATTACGGATGGGACACCTATTATTACTATGCTAAGGAGAACAACACCTGGACACGCGCCAACAAGGATGCTGAGCCGGTGGCTGCTCCGAAGAGAATCTTCCGAACGAACAAATAACGTATACCAATTAACAGATAACTATTAACGAATTAAAAGACTGACGACTATGAAAAAGATGAGAACATACATGGCACTGGCCTTGATGGCGCTGCTGCCGATGGCTTTCACCAGCTGCGTGGAAGACCACTATTGGGTGGAAGACCGCCCCTGGTACGACGATTGGGATGACAACAGATGGTGGAACGACGACTATGCCAATCCTGAAGACGACTATGTGGAGATGGCCCAAATGCTGCGCGGACACTGGCAGGGCACACTTGTCGCACAAGGATACGATGAGCAGGGAAAACCCATCCGCGACCAATATATCGAGTTCAATACCGACATGGAGTTTGATGTCTACGACAATCCGCAAGCTACCTTCGGGCGCGGTTTGCAACGCGACTACGAGGAGGGAATGGATCAGCCTTCGTTCGTGCGCAACTTCTCCTGGCGCATCTGCAACAAGGAAAAGGGCGAAATCAAGGAAGGCGACATCATCATCCAATATGACGGAAAAGACGGCCAGTCGGCTTTCGAGATGGTGATTCCTTACGACGAACTCTATCTGGACAACAAGTCGTTCACGGGCTACATGTATGCTACTGATGGCAGCGAGACCGATAATTTCAACTTCTTGCGCTACACCTACGCGAAGCGTATGGCCCTCAGCTTTGAATAGAAATCCCTCTCTATCCCCCTGAAGAGGGAAGGATGGGGCAGAAGGAATAATAGAAAAAAGAGGGAGTAGAAGCCATTACCTAATCGTTTGGCAGCTACTCCCTCTATCTTTTTTATTCCTTCTTTTATGATATAGCCATCTCACTTATATGATGCAGCCATCTCACTTATATGATGCAGCCTTCTCACTTATATGATGTAACCTCCTCAAATGCCCTCTTTAGTGTTGTCATTCCATACATCTGACGAAGTAAAATAAATTATTTTGCAAAGTAAAATAAATTATTTTAGTCGGTAAAATAAATTATTTTGGTCAGTAAAATAAATTATTTTCCTACACCAGAGATAAGGTCTTGCAACGTCACTTGTGGCAAATGAAATGCTTAGACACTATTTGAACCAAGCCGAGCAGATGCTTTCGCGCGAGAGGCTTTCGAGTGTTTTCTCCACAGGGTCGGGCAGGTTGCAGAAAAAGTCGATGCCCGTGAGCTCTTCCAACTCGTCGATGTTCACCACAAAGTTCTTCAAGTCGACTGATGGGAGAACGTCATTGTTATGCTCTGCCCAGAATCCCAAAGCCTTATAGCTGTTGCCGGTCTTGGCCAGCAGGGCCATGAAGAAGTATTTCGGAACAATCAATCCACCCTCCACATTGGGCTTGATGCGCATCAGAATCTGGTTTTCTTTGTCGATGGTTCCGCCTTTGACGACGTAGAGCGTGTCGCATTTGGTGACCCACGAGCGCACTTGGTCTTCCATGTGAACCCACACGCCCGTGTAATTGTCGCCTGCGTTGAAATTGTAGAGCTGCGGTTGCATGTTCGAATAGTAGAATGTCTGCCTGTTGGCTGCCACCGAATAAAGACGGTCGGCAGAGGCGCAGATGTGTCCGCGTGTGAATCCAGAACCTTTATACATGGAATTCGTATCAGAGAAACGTGCATTGGAGGGGATATCGGGGTCTTCTCCCCAAGCATCGGTGCGGCCGGTAACGGTGCCTGCCTTGTGCATTTGGAAACATGCCCAACGCTGCGACTTCTTCTGGCAATCCCATTCAATGGAGTAGTTCACACCGTCGGGATCGTAGGCGTCGCCTGTCTTGTGAATCACCACGATGCTCTGTCCGCCTTTCACATGCGGAAACTCCAGGCGGCTCAGCTCGCGTTGAAGGCTGTTGTTGTTAGCGTTTAGGTTGGCCATGCTGGGTGTTGGCTTGTTGTCAGGCGTCAGGTCGTCATCGTCGTCTCCGCCACAAGCCGTTAGCGTGGCCGCCACAAGTGTGGCATAGAAGAATAGTTTAAAGTGTTTCATGTTGTGTTGTAATAAGGTTGTGGAATTAAAAAAAGTGCTACCGACCGCATATGCAACTACGCTCGATGGCACTTTCATTATATCGTTTGCTTGTCCGAAGTCGTTATTTCTTCAGCTTGGCATAGCGGCTCATGAAGCGATCGACGCGACCAGCCGTGTCAACAAGTTTGCTCTTACCTGTATAGAAGGGATGCGAGCTGCTGGAGATTTCAACTTTTACCACAGGGTAAGTTTCGCCTTCAAATTCCACGGTGTCGTTTGTCTTTGCGGTGGACTTTGTAAGGAACATATCGCCGTTGGACATGTCACGGAACACGACGGGGCGATAGTTTTCGGGATGGATTCCTTTTTTCATTTTTGTTGTTTGTTATTTATTGAATATATAGTTTTGTCCAAATTGGGATGCAAAGGTACGAAGATTTCTCCAATCGTGCAAATTTTCTCGCTACATTTTGCTTTTTCCCTTCAAAAATGTGGTCGGCTGCACCCAAAAACGTCTCGCGTCACAACGTCACACGTCACAATAAGCTACTTGCGGAAATAGATGTCCACATAGTCGCAAGCCTCGTCGCAGGGATTGTCCATCTGCTGCAGACGCCAGTATTTGCGGCCGTTGGTGGCTTTGAAGTCGAAGGTTCCTTCGCGCAGGCATTCCTTACCGCCGTTGATGTGGTAGATTTTCATGGCGATGGTGCCTGTGAACAATAAGTGGTTGGCATCGACAATATTGATGGTGCCGTTGATTTTCAGGTAGTCGTCGTTCTCGCGAGACAGTTGTTCGCCCTTGCAACGCAACACGCCTTTGTCGTCTTTTATGATGTTGCACGAGCCAAAGTAGTCCCACGAAATCCATTGCAGGCTCAGCATATGCTTGCCCAGCACCTTTTGTTCGGGCGTTTGTGCACGTTGGGTGGTTGTGGCTCGGCGCACGGGTGTGCGTCTCTTTGTTTGTGCCTCTACGCCGAAGGCGATTGAGAGCATCAGGAATAAAACAAATAGTTTCTTCATTTTCTTAGTGTTGTTTTTAGTTTATTGAAATGTTGATGATAAAAAGTGGAAGCGCACAGAGATGTTTGTGCGCTCCCACTTGTGGTTTTAGCGTTTATGGCTTGGTGCCAAAGCTGTTGCCACCAGCCTCAGCGTACTTGGGTGACTTCAAGCCCGGGACACTGAAGTATTTGTCCAATTGGGCGTAGATGATGATTTCCTTGCCTAAAAGGCTGGGATTGTCTTTAAGGTTGAGGCCGTTTCTCAAAGCTCCGCTAGGCAATTGTACAGGCATGCAATTGTCAGGATTGTTAGCGGATGAAGAGCCAGCGATGATGATGTTGGTATTTGTGTCACAACCATCAGCACCAAACTTAGCACCATCGGCATAGGTCTTGCCAGACACATAGCCTACAATCACGGCTTTCACCCAAGCCCAAGGCTTTTCGCTATTGTCGGCTTTCTGGGCTTCGGCAAAGCTGAGCGGTTTCTCGTAGGTTCCCAAGCCGCTGGGTGTCTCTTGGCCGCCACCGCCTCCTTGGTCTTCGATGCTTACAAAGTAGGCGTTCATCACTTCAATCTTTCCGCTGTAAGAACCGCGGTTGCCAATGATGGTGATGGTGCTTCCTTCCTTGATGCCCTTAGCAGCAACAAGTTCTTGGAACTTCTTCTTCTCACCGCCCTTTTCGGAAAGCAGACCATAGACATATACAGAACCAGTTGCATCCACCAAGTCGAAGTTACCATATTGGTCACCGTCTTTCAGGTTGGTCACCTTACCCTTGAGCTGATACCATACATCGTTGCTCTCGCTAGCAGCATTGAAGTCTGCAATAGAAACGGATTTCACTTCACCGCTGGGCGTGCCGCCACCACCGCCTTCTTCCAGGATGACAACAGTAGCGTTTTTGATTTCAGGTGTCACATTACCATCTTTCACATACTTCATGAGATTGCCGGTAATCTTCACCTTCATGCCAGCCTTAAACTCGCTGACACCCTCGGGCAGGTTGGCCCAATAGGCTTCAAACACCTTGCCTCCATCCTTCGTGTCGGCCATCCAGAAGGTTTGCTGGTTCTTGCTTAC
>ODAI013052654.1_pt1 | contig 41382 bp, 34 predicted proteins | sample 1539321 | NCBI WGS metagenome assembly ODAI01 (sample SAMN02144231, study PRJEB22623) | gut metagenome | biome: sheep rumen | host: Ovis aries | place: New Zealand
AACCATCCACGGTATACCGGCCGCCCACGGGATCAGCACGCAGTAGAGCGGCATCAGGATTGGAATAAAACCGATCGGCATTATCAGCATGCAGATCAGAAAAATCAAGGCAGTGAAAACACCGGTATCAATAAGATCACGTACGGTAATCTGCGGGCGTTTAACCCCGACATCAAAACTGTTATTTTTTTCCATTTGCATTCTCCAACAGTATGCGGCATATCACTGGCTGCCTGCCGCAGACTAATAGGTTATCAGAATACTGTCCGGCATAAACAGCAGCGGAACGAACCTTTAATCAACAATCTGAAAACCTTTCACAATTTCATTCATCTGCCCTTGGCGAAACCGCAGGAAATTTATATTTTTCATAATACACGGCAGATCTATCTACCAATCAAACATTCATCTTCAGAAGTACCAGGAAAATCCTGCTTCAATAAAATCATTTTTACCGTAGGATCGATACATTGAGCCCTTAACACCTCCGCCGATCCCAAAATACCTAAGATGCAGTTTCAAGGCATCACTGACAGCATAATCGGCGTAGAGATCCAGGGTATGTTCATCACGATATCCCGCAAAACCGCTCAATCCCAGCGTCAGCGCCTGATCCAGCGTCTGCCAGCTGACCGCATAGGTAAAACCGTAATCATCCTGTGCATCACGGTACCAGTCGTGAAACAGCTGGATATTCACATAAACGTCATGATCAAAGTTGCGATCCCATCCCAGAATATATTCAACCCTGCGGGAAAAATACATTCTGCCGTCAGAGTTGTAACACGGCGCCCTGTCGGTATAGGCAAGTTCTCCGCGCAGAGTACTGCTTCCGGCGGTGTATGCACCGTTAAGACTGTAGGTACGCTGTCTTACCGGACGCAGCCGTACCTCAGGCCTGGACAGTGCGGCGCCGGGAACAGATTCAAGCGCAGGAAGATCCGACATTCCGTTGTGAAAAACCGCACCGACATCAAATCCCTCACCATACCAGGTATGTCTGAGCCCGAACTCCGGCCGGTGAGGATTGAGCTCGGTCTGCAAATCCAGCAGTCCGCGGTGCTCGCTTTCTTAAAGAACGGCAAACTGCTGCAGTTCCCAGGTACTTCCGTGCTCCGCGCCTCTTCTGTATTTTCCCCAGGGAAGATACACCAGCTCCGTGGTTCCCAGCGCCGTTCCGGCTGTCACCCGCGCCGCCCAGGAGGGGAACTTTCTTACGGTACGGCCGTTGGCAATCGGATCTTTAAAATCAGTGGCATTAAGCAGATCCGAGGTGGTCAGTCCGTCGGTCATTCCCCAGGTGATGCGCTGTTTTCCCAGGGTCCAGCCGACCGAAGGAAGGGATGCAAATCCAAGATCTCCTGACAGATAGGCCTCATACAGCACCGCCTGCGTCTGCTCATTCCAGCGGTGAGCCTCATCGTCGTAATCCATAAATACACGGGTAAAACCGCTGAACCACGGGGTACTGAATTTAACGGATGAATCAAGTCTGAGACGTTCAGACTGAAAACCGTGTCCTGCGGTATTTTTCCTGACCCGGCCTTCAAGTACCCCGGTATACCGAAGATCCCACCCGTCTCCACTGCCGGAGCCGGTCTCGGGCTGACTCTGCGACTCCCCTGCAATATCGAAGTCAAAGGGATCATCGGCAGCCGCAACCTCAAGTGAGAGCGCCATCAGAACACCTGAAACAATCTTTTTCATAAAAAATCAGCGTTTGAGACTGGCCTGTTCAAAAATTTCATCCGGAAGTCCGCTGTTGTAGGTTACCCCCGTATACTGAAGCATAGTTCTGCCCCTGCCGGATTCCGCAGTCATAATCAGCTTGGTCGGGGTCCAGATCCCCTGAATATTTTTGAAAGCGCCTGCCATAAGTGTTTTTATATGACGCCCCTGCTTGTTGTAGTAATCAACTTTGACCGGGGATTTATATTCCTGATCCACATAGAGAACTCTCTTTGCGTAACCGGTTTCGCCGGATCTTGATTCAACCGGTACCGATTCAATAATCCACACCGGTCTGTCATTGACACGATCCTCGGCGATAAAGCGGTGGCTGTCCTCATCCACACTGCGGTACTCAAGATCTTCAAGAGAGAAATCACTGCGCATGAATGCATTCTTACGGCCGCCTCCGCTGATCCTTCTGACCAGACTTTCTGCAGGCAGAAAAACCCACAGATCTTTTTCATGTTCGAGATCACCGTAGGATTTGGAAAGAAATCTCGTATCCTGAATATCCTTGGGTTCAGTAAAGGTGATCAGCGAATGACGTTTACCTCCATCCTCCTCTTTCTTCTGCATCTGCATGGTCATTTTACGGATCAGTTTCTGATCTCCTCTCTGAATCACCATGACCGCATCCCTGACTGCATCACTGCTGGTATCAGCGGTATCAACCATCACAGCAATTTCCCTGCCGTCATAGGCAAAGCAGCCGGCGGACCAGCAGAAGGTCGCCGCCATCAGACTTTTAAACAAAATATTCATATAAGGATTTCCTCCGTAAATTACATCCCGAACCGGTTCCGCAACAGTGCAGACCATCTGTTCTACCGTCCCTGAACCTTTTCCCTTCCGAACGGTTTCAGATAGCGCAGCAGCACCGGTGAAACCATCAGATCACACAGAAGAGCGACAAAAAAAGCCGACATCGCCACCATGGCAAAATTCCGCGGACTTTCCCATTTTGAAAACATGAAGCCGGCAAAACCCACCGCAGTCACCACAGTGGTAAAGCACAGTACCCTGCCTATGCCGGAAACGGTAGAGAAATAGGCACTGCGGTAATTTCCGTTCTGAAGGAAATTCATTCTGTATCTGGTAAAGAAATGAATGGTATCGTCAACGCAGACACCGAGAACAATCGGCGCCAGAGTCACCGTGATCATATTAATCCTTGCACCGGTAATACCGAGTATACCGACAGCCACAACAGCAGGAATTATGTTCGGGATCATTGATATAAGTCCGATCCGTACCGATCTGAGGAAGAGACCCATAACTACAGCTATGGTTATGAATGCGGCGATAAAACTCCACAGCTGACCTGCGGCAAGATAATCTGCTACTGCGGTAAGCAGAGCAATTCCGCCGGTAAGAACTATGGTACGGTCAGGCATTTCCCTGGCAATATAATCATCTATAATTTTTTTAAGATTTTTAATATCAGACGTGGTCAGAGATTTTGTTCTGGCCTGAATTCTGGCGGTATCATAGGCAAGACTGACCATCCGGTCCAGCTCCCTGCCGCCGCCTGATTCATACATGAGAAGATTTTCTGCAATCTGCTGTTCGGTCTGCGGAACGGTAAAATAAGTACTGTCATTTCCGTGAAGAGCACGGTTCATCTGCTTGAGCTGATCGATGAAACTTGATGTTTCCAGGATCTGCGGCTGCTGCTCAAGAAAGTTTTGAAATTTAACCAGATCACCTACCAGGCGTGGATCCTTGATCCCGTCAGCACGTTCTGTCTTTACCACAAACTCAAGGGCCATGGATCCGCCCATATGGCTGTCCACATATTCAGCCGTAACTCTCAGCGGATCACCGGCAGGAAGTTCTTGAATGAAAGCGGTGTCAATATTAAGTCTGGTAAGCCCGAATCCGGCCGCAACAACGCAGACACAGAATACCGACAGAACAACCCCCGGTGCGGTATCCACAAACCAGGCAAGACGCAGCAGCATCCGTCCGGTAAGTCCCTCCGCTTTAACCGCACTGCTGTCAGACGAATGTACTTTTCCAGGTTTAACCATGGAAAATGAAGCCGCAGGCAGGGCAAAAATAACCGTCATCAGAAGAGCTACCGAAGTACCGATTGCCGCTATCAGTCCAAGTTCACGCAGGGGGATCAGACTGGTAAATATAAACGAAGCGAAACCCAGAGCGGTTGTGACTGTAGTCATCAGACAAGGTTTCCAGATCAGCTGCATGGTACGGATGAGTGTCTGCTTCTTGTCGGTTCCGGCAATATACATTTCACGGAATTCAGCTATAAGATGCATCGAATCTCCAATCCCTACGCAAAGCAGCAGTACCGGGACCATAATCAGCAGCATATTGACCCTGAACCCGAAAATAACAATCAGTGCCATGGTTACACAGACCGAGAGAAACACCGTCAGCATCGGAATAATGATCCCGCAGATGCTTCTGGTGGTAAGCAGCAGCAGCGCCAGCATGCCTGCAAATGAAACACATACCCACAGTCCGCTCTCCTGAGCCGTATCATGATCCTCCTCGTAGTTCATGATCGGAACCCCGGTCACATAGGTTTTAAGACTGCCGTGCCTTGCAGCAACCTCATATACCTTCGGTGCAATGGAGTTTCGTGCAGCCTCGATATCACCCTCATAGTTCTGAAGTGAAATCATTATTCCCAGAGTACGTGCATCCTCTGAAATCAAGCGGTTGCGGTAGGCCGGATCTGCAGCGGAATTTCTGAATACATTCTCCAGTTCTTCATCTGAAGCCGACAAATCTGCGATTACCGGCTCAATAGTTACATCCGAGCCCTCTGCTCGTACCGACTCGGCATTACCCAGCCAGCTGATCCTGTCAACCATCGGCACTGCGTCTTCAAGTTCCCGGACCATTGCATCAATTTCCCGGACAACAGCCCCGGCAGACTGTCCGGTATTTTCCACCATGATGAAAACAAAATCATCATTACCGAAACTGTCACGGAAATTTTTAAGTTCACTGATTGAATGATCATTCGCAGGAAAAAAACTTTCATTGGAATTATCGTACTGCATGTGCGGAATGAAATGGAATGATCCCAGTCCCAGTGCAAGCGACAAAAGAATGAACAGTACCCTGTACTTGACTATAAATCTTAAAAAATACACGATTTCCCTCTTTAAAATTGCTGTTTATGCAGGTATTGCGCAGATCTATCCGCCGGACAGAGTCTAATGCAGCTGATAATTAATCGGTACAACCAGCCTTATGGCTCTGGTGATTTTCGGAAACGAACCTCTGGCCTCGGTTACAGTTTTAAGGGCACTTTTCTGCAGCACCTCCGCGGCGTTGGATTTGACGACTCTGGCATCGGTGACCGAACCGTTGGGATGAAACAGGAAAGACACAATAACCGTACCGGTTTTGCCCTGCATCTGCGCCTGTTTCGGATATATCAGCTTCTGCTTTAGCGCAGACACTATTGCCGCCAGGATCGGATCCGAGCTTTTCCCGTACACCATAAGCAGAGGTTTGTCATTACTCACAACCGGAGCCGGTTCGGCAGGTGCGGTCCTGACAGCATGGGCGCTCTGCGGGGCCGGCTGAGGATCTGTCCGTACTGCAGGTTGCAGCTTTTGAGCCTGTCTGCGCACCGGTTCTGGTTTGCGTACCGGCCTGGACTGAACTTTAGGTTCAGGCTTTATCTGCGGTTTCGGCTGATCTTTCGGTTCAGGCTTTATCTGCGGTTTCGGCCGAATCTTCGGTTCCGGTTTTACCTCCGGCTCAGGTTGTTTAACAGCCGTCTCAGGTATAACCTGCTGCAGCTGCTTCACCGGTTCTGGAGCAGGAACGTCTGTCACTGCCGGAGGCTCGGTCATCAGCATTCTTACAATTTCAGGACTTATCTGTTTTAATCTCATCCGGTCCGCGGTCATAACCCCGTAGATAACAGCAGCCATCAGCGGATAGTAAATCAGACTGGCTATAATGAAGGCCGGCAGCCTAAATGTCCGCCTTCCGTGTGGCAATACTGAAGTTGTCATGTTTTAATTCCTTTAGTGCATCAAGTACGGTTACGAAGATCCCGAAATCAGCACCTTCGTCAATCCGCAGTTCCAGATGACGGCTCCTCGGAAGAGCCTGCAGTACCTCATGAATATCGCCTCTGCCGATCTTTCTGCCCTCACAGATGATGGTATTGTCGGAACCGACCTCCAGCAGCGCCGGCTTCTCATGATTTTCACCTGAACTCTGGGTCGAGGACTCGGGAAGCGTTACCTTTATGCTACCCTGGGCAATAAACGTCGAAACACTGAGCACAATGCACAGCAGAACCAGCATGATATCGATAAAGGGAACTATGTTAAGCGGAGCTTTCGGCGGGATCAGTTTTTTCATCAGGCCCTACTCCCGGTAACCGGTTCCTTCCAGGAATTTGAAATCACACTGATCTTTCTGGTCAGAGCGTTGTAGGCAATAAGAGTTGGAATGGCAACAACCAGTCCCAGCGCGGTCGCCTTGAGCGCCAGTGACATGCCGACCATGATATCCGAAGCATTTAGCCCGCCGGACATGCCCATTTCATAGAAAGTAAGCATTATCCCCACTACAGTACCCAGCAGACCGACATACGGCGCGTTGGAATAGATAATGAACAGAGCGGTCATATTGTTGGTGAGACTGGTTTCCATTTCAGTTCTGTCACTGTAGGCGCTGGCGTTGAACCGGTGAAGAAAGATCATCCGTTCAACGGTAAACCACAAGGCGATAAAACCCATAAAACCGAGAATCGAAAAGATAGCCAGATCTACGATATTTTTTGTATAGTCCATTTTTTTATCCCTGAAAAAAATCAGTTCAGTTAATAAGGAAAGTCCGGACCGGAGCCCCATATTCACCTGTCAGGAAACTTTCCTTCTTGACTGAGATTAACAAAGTAAGCATTTGCTAACCGCACTAGATTATTACACAAAGATAATTTGTTAGTCAAATCACATTTTTTAATTTCACAGGATAATAAAAATTTTTGAGTAACATTCTCATTCAAATTCCAACCATTCTGTTTTCCGTTATCAGTATCCTGATGGATATTATGCGACAGCACTAATAGCTTTATCTCCGGTACACCGTTCATCCTGAAATATTTACCGTAAAAAACGGAAAAATTCATTTTAAAATCCGTACTGACCGTTCAAAAAACGAACCGTTCTTTTCCGGCAGAACGTTAATTTTTAGTTAGATTAAACTTACATTGTATATAAATTCATCAAACAATCTATTTTCAACTCTGTTTAAAAACAAATCAAAAAGTGTTCAATTTCTTTTTTCTAATATGTAAGTTATTACCTTGTAGAACCGCATTCTGCAACGGTTTATTGAGGTTATACAGTTCTATTTTCCAGGTCCGGAAACTGCCAATAAGAACATTTTATCCCGACAGCAGAAAAAACGAGTCATTGATCACATTGTTAGATTATGCTAAATTACCCGCAAAATCACAGTTAGTTCCGAACCCCATATCGGGCAATCTGATCTGAATAGTAATTTGGTATTCTGCAGGAACATTTCCTGTAATACGGTTAAGCAGACACTGTCGTGTCTGCCGTTACCGGCAGTCCGCAGACCTGCGGCTGATGAAAATATCAGATCAGGGGGTTCGGCTGTTTATTTTCAAAATTTCGATCTCTCTGTTTCCCATTCATCAGCTCTTTGCTCTTAATTGCACCGGCCGGGGATTTCTTCTGCTGTTTTCAGATCAGTTCTGTGTAACAGAATTTATGTAAAACAACAGGAGAATAAATAATGAACTCAAATTACCGTCTGAGAACGGCAGTTCTGATGGCAATCGGCTGTCTTGCACAGTCCGGCGCAGCTCTTGCTGCAGAAGATGAACTCGACGAAATGAACTTCGTGCTTGAAGAAATCAGTGTATCAGCAAACAAGTACAGTCAGGACAAGGTTTCGCTGTCCGGTCAGGATGACAAAATCGACCGCAAGGCCCTGAAGGATCACGAAATTTCTGAACTCAGAAACATCGGCAAGGTATCCTCGTCAGTGGCACCGGTTGAAACCTTCAGTTCCACCTACACCACCTATACCATCCGCGGTCTTAATTCTGCAAACATGTATGAGCCGGGGGTTTCCGTATATGTTGACGGTGTTCCCCAGTCCTTCTCCCAGTACAACCAGAATCTTACCGGTGTTGCATCAGTTGAAATCATGAAAGGACCGCAGGGCACCATATTCGGAGCCGGTCCTGAAATGGGTCTGATCAGTATCACCACCAGAAATCCGGTAACCGATGGAAACTACGGAACTGTCAGCACCGACGTTTCCCAGCTTTACTGGAAAAACAGCCTTGATGTGGGCGGAGCACTGTATGAAGATCTGATCTTCGGTAAATTCGGACTGTCAACCAGAAAGGACAACGGTTATATTGAAAATCAGAACGGACATGACTTCAACAAGGGCGAAAGCTACGGTGTCAACGGCGCACTGTACTTCTCCGGCGGTGAAAATGTTCCTCTGCTGGTTACCGTCGGTGGAGGATACAACCGCGAAAGAGGACACCGGGGAAATGCATTTCTGACCTGGGATGAATACAAGAACCGCAGACTCTCCGGGGAAGGATTCACCGGCAGTTCATCATTTGTCAACGATTACGTTGCATCAAGTACCGCCTACAGTTTTTCCGGCGGGGATCCTGCAAGCTATGAATATTTATATCAGGTTATCTCTGAAGGATATAATGCGGAACCAAACAATCCGAAGGAGGATCGCAGATCTGCCAGTGTATATCTGAAAGCCGACTACTTCATTACTGATCAGGATGCAGTAAATCTGACCTCAACCTTCGCAAACAGCAAGGCCTGCGACCTCTACATGCCGGGTCAGGCCAGCTGCGGACAGAACCAGCTCAAGGATAAGCAGTATACCGCAGAAGTAAGATACAGCCACGACTTCAACAGCAAGAGCAAGGCGGTTGTAGGCATCAACTATACCAGAAGATCACTCGACAACGACGTCAACGTGGGATTCAATCTGTCATCCATTCCTGAAATTGCCTACATGGGTGAAATGTACGGTATGGATGTTTCAAACATTCCGGTTTCAAACGTTAATATCGATACCGAGGACAATTTCCTGTCCCTGTTTTCTGATATCCGCTATGCATGGGACAACGGGTTCGATGCGGAACTCGGTCTGCGCTTCCAGCATATGAAATCAAAGGCTGACGGCTCTTTCCTGGATTATGAAACAGGCGCTCTGAGCAGCTATGACAACGCTTCATTCAGTGACAATGCCTTCGATTACAAGATTGCTTTCGGCTATTCATTCGACGACAGCAACAGGATCTATGCCCTGACCTCCACCGGAGCCAAGGCCGGCGGTTTCTCCCGTTTCCCTTCCACAGCAGGCTATGACAGAAAGGGATATGACAAGGAAACCACCTACAACTATGAACTGGGCTACCACCTTGCACATCCTTCCGGATTCGATCTGAACATGGCCGCCTTCTATGAAAAGGTTAAGGACAAACAGGCATACACCTATATCGACAACTCCTTCGTAACTCCGATGAGAAATGTAGGTGACATGAATTCTCGGGGATTTGAACTTGACTTCGGCTACAGGGCGGATCGATTCACCGGACTTGTTTCCGGAACCTATGCAAGAGCCAAAAACGAGAAGGAGGGATACAGCAGAACCCCTGCCTATTCACCAAAATTCTCGCTGGCCGGATTCCTTGATGCCACAGTTTACAAAACAGGCAGCTGGGAGGCACATGTGGGCGGTAACGGACGTTACACCTCAAAGGTATATTTCGGCGAAGGATTCTATCTGGAAAATCCAGGAGTCCAGGGCGGCTACAGCACCTTCGACGTATATACCAAATTTGTATACCGCAAGGATCTTGAAATCAAGGCGTACATAGAAAATGTCACCGACAAGAAATTCCTGATCTACAGCGACAGTCAGACCTACAGTCCAAGAACCGTTTACAGAATGGGAGCACCGATCAATGCCGGTATCTCATTTACCTACAATTTCTAGAGGTAGTCTGTAACCCAGTCATCTGACTGACATTACCGGGGATTTTCTCTGAAAATCCCCTTACCTTACTCTTCAAGCATATACAGGCATTCAATACATAATCATGACCGAAAAGAAAAATAACGGTTTTTCAAGATTACTTGAAATCAGCGGTGAAAAGAAAACAGCGCTGATTATCTCAGGGCTTCTGAGCATTGCCGTTGCGGTGCTTCAGACATTCCCCTTTGCCGCAGCATATAAAATTGTCAGAGAATATATAGAGAGCAGCAGTCCGGATCAGAATACGATCATTTTCTGGGCGGCGGTGGCGGGCGGTTCGGTATTAGCAGCCATGCTGCTCAGCGCCGCAGCTTTTATCATCAGTCACATGTGCGCCTTCAGGATTCTGCACGGTCTGCGGCTTAAAATGGCGGATCACCTCGCCAGACTTCCGCTGGGTTATTTTGCCAGGGTGAGAAGCGGGGAGATCAAACAGGTTTTCGACGAAAACATTCCTCTGATCGAACTGTTCATTGCCCATAAAATTCCGGAATTTCTTATGACAGTTGCAGTGATAGTTTTTCTCTGCATCATCTTTTTTATAATAGATCCGCTCCTTGCCGCAGTCAGTCTTTCCATCTATCTGACCGCCTACTGGCTTCAGTTCAGGATCTATTCCAATCAGGGAATGAAAAAGGAGATCCGCGAATTCTTCGACATCAAGGAGAAAATCAGCGCCTCCGCCGGCGAATTTGTAAGAGGTCTTCCGGTACTGAAAATGTTCAGCCGCAGCGCCGACAGTTTCCAGGGTCTGCGGGACAATGTTCTCGAATACCGCAATCATGCTCTGTCCTTCGCCGTTAAAGGAAGTCGCGGGTTCATTCTTTTTACCATCCTCATGAACTGCTGCATGTTCTTTATTTTCCCGGTGGTTGCGGCAAGATACAGCGGCGTCCGCGAAACAGATTTTCAAATGATTATGAATGCAGTGTTCTTTACCCTGCTCTCCAACGCCGTACTGCCGCCGATGCTGAAAATCATGAATATCGGCGGAACCATGATGACCATCATCGAAGGGATATCCCGCATCGATCTGATCCTGGCGGAACAGCCGCTGCCGGTACCGGCACAGCCGCTTACTCCCGGTGGTTATGATCTGGAATTCAAAAATGTTTCCTTTGCCTATCCGGGAAAGGAACGTACAGTTGAAAACATATCCCTTACAGTAAAACAGGGGCAGTCGCTGGCACTGGTGGGACGGTCGGGTTCCGGCAAAAGCACTCTGCTCGCCCTTGCGGCAAGATTCTATGATCCCGACGAAGGTTCAGTGATGATGGGTGGAATCGATCTGCGGCAGATGACAGAAGAGTCAATCATGAAAAACACCGGCATCGTATTTCAGAACAGTTTTATGTTCCGCGATACGCTCAGGGAAAATATCAGGGCGGGAAAAACTGATGCAACTGATGAAGAGATCATGGAGGCTGTGCGGCTTGCCGAATGTTCCGAAATTGTGGAAAGGATCGGTCTTGATACGGTAATCGGTGAAGGCGGAGCTGAACTGTCCGGCGGGGAGCAGCAGCGGATAAATATAGCCAGAGCCATCCTTAAGGACGCCCCGGTTCTGCTGCTTGACGAAATCAGCTCCGCCCTCGATCCGCAGAACCAGCTTAAAATTATCAGAGCCCTTGAGAATCTGAAAAAAGGCAGAACCCAGATCATCGTGGCCCACCGCCTGGAAAGCATCGTCAATGCAGATCAGATAGCCCTGGTGGACCGGGGCAGGATCATTGCTTCTGGTAACCACGAATCTCTGATGAAAGACTGCGCGCAATACCGCGAAATGTGGAAACTCTACCGGGAATCCTCCTCCTGGAAAATCACCGACAGGATTGACTGATATGTTTGAATTTTTAGATCTTGTAACACTCGGACAGAGGAAAAAATTTTTTAAAACCGTACTGCTGGTATCGCTGAGCGATCTGTTCAATTTTTCCTCGATTTTCTTTATCTGCTGGATCATCTACCAGATGTTCAGTCCCTGGCTCGACGGTTCGGAACCGGAAGGGCTGGCAGTTGCAGCCTGCGCTGCCGCCGCTTTTATGTTACTGTCCTATTTCATCGCTGTGCCCGGATACCGTTCCACCTATATCGACACCTACAGACAGAGCGCTGCAGGTAGACTGCAGCTGGCGGAACATATCAGAAAACTGTCAGCAGAACAGCTGTCCGGACTGGATCCGGAGCGGATCAGCCGCAGCATGATGAATGATTTTGCCGATCTTGAGACCGTCTGCTCCCATCTGCTGCCAGAAATCTGTTCAGCGGTGTTCGTCTGCCTGTTGGTGGCAGCCGGGCTGACAATCTACAACTGGCAGATTGCCCTGTGCTTTTTCTGCTGCATTCCGGCGGCGTTTCTAATTCTCCGTGCGGTGGTCCGCAGAAGCGGCAGCATGACCGACAGACAGAGAAAGACTGCACTTGAGGCCTCTTCAAACCTGTCTGAATTCATCTCCGGAATTGCCACCTTCAAGGCAAACTGTATGGGCGGGGCAAAATTCTCACGCCTGACTGACAGCTTCGAGCAGCTCAGAAAGCAGAGTCTGCGGCTTGAGGTAACCATGATGCCCTTTGCCCTTATGGCCATGTCATGCATGGGTTCTGGCATCGGCATACTGGTTTTTGCCGGTCAGTATTTTATCGCCTCCGGAACTGTCACCCCGGTTGAATTTCTCTGTGTCACTCTCATTGCCGCCCGCAGTATCGTACCGATGCTGACCTTCAGCGTGGAGTTTCTTGAACTGCAGTACTTTGCCGGAAGTGCAAAAAAAATCAGGGAACTGATGATGATGAAACAGATGGAGGGCAAATCAGCCGGGCTGCCGGCGGGATCCGATCTGCAGCTTGATCGTGTATGCTACAGATACCCCTCAGCAGCAAAGGATGCATTAAGCAACGTAAGTCTTTCAATCCCCGCCGGAACCTCCGTTGCAATTGTAGGTCCGAGCGGCGGCGGTAAAAGCACCCTGCTGCGACTTATTGCAAGATGCATGGATCCAACCTCCGGACAGATCAGGATCGGAGATCCTGCATCTGCGGTCTGCTATACAGATCTTGATCCGGAGGAACTCAACCGGAAGTTTTCCATTGTCTTTCAGAACACGGTGCTGTTCAACGGTACGGTCCGGTTCAATGTAACCCTGGGGGATGAAAGTTTTACCCGTGAGCAGGTGGAAAATGCGCTGAAAACAGCCCGCGTTGATTTTGCCACCCAGGATGATCTGATTGCCGAGTACGGACAGAATCTGAGCGGCGGCGAAAGACAGAGGATCTGCATTGCAAGATGTCTGCTGCGTAAGGCTCCGGTTGTACTGCTGGACGAAGTGACCTCAAGTCTTGATGTGTGGAACAGCAGAGCCACCCAGCAGGCCATCAGCAGTCTGGCCGGTTCCGGAACAGTCATTGTCATAGCCCACCGCCTTCAGTCAGTCACCGACTACGACAGAATTATATTTGTTGAAAACGGATCTATAGTTGAGGAAGGAACTCACGGGGAGCTGCTGGCGCTTAACGGAAGATACCGGGCCATGTGGGAGGCTGAACTGCACGGATTTTCACAGCGGTGACAGCCGGACGCATGAAAAACAGTTCCCGGCAGTTCTGATCTGAGCCGTGCCGTTTACCCGTGCTGCAGACATCGCGCAATTCCGGCGCATGTAAACCTGCAAAAAAGGCTATGCAGCCGGATAGATAATGATATAATTACCCATATTTTTTACCTAGGTGGAGTTTTTAAAGTTGCGTCAGTCCAATACAGCACTCATCGATGCAATCCGCCACAGTGCACCTTATGTAAACCTGCACAGCGGAAGAACATTCGTAATTTTAATCGGCGGGGATACTCTGAAGGATTCCCACATTTCAAGCGTTATTTCCGACATTGCCATTCTGCAGAGTCTGGGTATCAAGCTGGTTCTGGTTTTCGGTGCGAAACCGCAGATTGATCAGGCGCTTGAAGAAGCCAATATCAGTTCCAAATTTCACCGCCATCTGAGGATCTCCGATGATCAGACCTTTAAGATCATCAAGCGGATCTGCGGAGAAATCCAGCTGGATCTTACCGCAAAGTTCTCAATGGGAATTTCCAACACCCCGATGCAGGGCGCCAATATCGGCGTGGTAAGCGGCAACTTTGTAACCGCCAAACCGATCGGTGTAGTTGACGGCGTTGATTTCTGCCACAGCGGAAGCGTAAGGCGAATCAACAAGCGAGCCATCAAGGATGAACTTGACCGCGGCAATATTGTTCTGATTTCACCGATCGGTGTGTCAGTTACCGGAGAAAACTTCAGCGTCAATGCCGAGGATATGGCAAGCCGCATTGCAATCGATCTGAAAGCCGACAAGTTTATCACCTTCAGTTCCTTCCCTGGCATTCTTGATGCCGACGGAAATGCCGTTCCTGAACTGTTCATCGACGAGGCCGAGGATTATCTGCACAAACTCGGAGATGATGATTTCTCCAATACCGCAAGATATCTGCGTGCCGCGGTGGCCTCCTGCAAGGCCGGCGTACCTAGATCACATCTCGTAAGTCACATCGAGGACGGAGCTCTGATCCAGGAACTGTTCACCCGCGACGGTATCGGCACCCAGATCGTTCAGGAAAGTGCTGAACAGTGTCTGCAGGCAACCGTAAACGATATTCCGTCACTGATGGAACTGATCAGACCGTTCGAGGAAAGCGGCGCACTGATCCACCGCGCCCGTGAACAGCTTGAACTGGAAATCGACCACTACATTATCATTAAACGTGACGGTATGGTTATCGGTAGCGCCGCTCTGTACTGCTACGACAACAAGATGGCTGAACTTGCCTGTCTGGTGATCCATCCGGAATACCGCAATTCAAACCGTGCGGATATACTGATCGAGAAAATCACCCATGAGGCGCTCAGCCGCGGGATCGAAAAACTGTTTGTTCTGACCACCAAGACCGCGCATTTCTTCCAGGAACGCGGATTCGAGGAGGGTGCAGTGAGTGATCTGCCTTTTGAAAAGGCCAGTCACTACAACTACAACAGAAATTCAAAGATTTTCATTAAGAACATCATTTCAAAGGAATAGGCAAATCCTGATCTACCGTTCCCAAACCTTCCCCGTTCGGGGAAGGTTTTTTTATGCATAATCCTCTATCGTCAGGTGTGTCTGCAGTCGGAATAAATATAAACCGCAACAAAAGCCCGCGGGGATCGGCAGTCATAAACTCATTTGTTCCGAAAAAAAACTGATGACATATACGGCAAAACCGGATATTACCTACTTAAATACTATATTTTTAAAGATCCCGCCTGTGATATAATTTCTAATATTTTGAGCTGCTTCGTTGAATGCAGTAGTATTTTTGTTTTGTTCGAGGTTTATTATGAGCGATACCAAATCGCAGCAGAAAAAACGCATCATTCTGATCCTGGCTTATGCTGTAGCCATAATTCTGGGCGTGATTAACGGATTGTACGGAATTGATTTTACAATTTACAGTGCGGATGTACTATCCATGATTTTTATCCGTCTGTTTAAATTTATAGCTGTGCCGCTGATTGCAGTTTCAATCATCTGCACCATCAGTTCTGCAGCCGGAGACGGCAGCAACCGTTTGATATTCAAGAGAGTTCTTTTGTACACTTTTTCCACCACCGTGTTAGCTGCATCCGTTGCCGCGATACTGTACAACATCTACTCTCCTTCGGTATATTCCGCAGTAGAGCCGGATCTGAACCCGGATATCTTAGCGGACGACAATGATATCTCATACGTCGGCAATCTTGTTAATACCTTCCCTGACAATATCTTCGGACCGTTTATTGAAGGAAAGGTGCTTTCGGTACTTTTTGTGGCACTGCTTTTCGGTGCTGCCATAAATCACATTCAGAAAGGCAGGGCAAGAGATACCATTGTTAATTTCTTCAACGCTCTGCAGCAGATGCTTTTTGTAATCGTGAACTGGCTGATAAAGATCCTGCCGATCGGTATATTCGGCTTTGTAACCCAGTGTGTGGCCGAATTTAAAACCGGCGTAGATCTGAAAGGTCTCGGCGGCTATTTTGCCACGGTGATTACAGCCAACCTGGTGCAGATGTTCGTGGTTCTGCCGCTGTTTCTTCTCTGCAAAAAACTTAATCCTTTAAAGGTTTTCAAGGGAATGATGACTGCTCTGACCGTAGCTTTCTTCTCAAAATCATCCGCCGCCACCCTGCCGGTTACCATGAAATGTGCCGAAATCAACTGCGGTGTCAGATCATCGGTAAGCCGCTTTGTACTTCCGATCTGTACAACCATCAATATGAACGGCTGTGCGGCATTTATCTTCATTACCGTTATCTATCTTATGCAGAATGCCGGGGTGGATATTTCAGCGGGCACCATGGCAGTATGGATTTTTATTGCAACACTGGCAGCCATCGGCAATGCCGGGGTCCCTATGGGCTGCTATTTCCTGGCGATGAGTCTTCTTGCATCCATGGATATTCCGGTAATGCTTATGGGTCTGATTCTTCCGATCTATGCGGTGATCGATATGCTGGAGACATCTCTTAACGTATGGTCTGATTCCTGCGTAGCCACCATGGTTAACAGGGATCTTGAAACGAAAGAACAGTTGAACAGGACTGATGTTACTGCCGGGCACTAATTAAAATAGTAATGACAATTTGATTGATGATAACAGAAAAACCCGGTAACAGCTGTACCCGTGAATTAATTTCATAGAAAGCTCCGCCCATGCAGAGCTTTGTGTTTCTGTACGGCACATCCGGCAAAGCGCCTATGAGCGCAGCTTTCACTGCGCTGCTGTACAAACAGTTCAATACCATGTTCGGGCTGTTTTCTGCCGATTTTCGAACAATTACCCGTCATGAGGAGCAGAAATTTCCTGATCTGCACGCACAAAAAAACGGGACCGAAATATCCCGTTTTAGCGTTTGAGTACAAAATAAGAAAACGTGAAGCTCTATGCCTTGGATGCGTTCTGCTCAGCCTGTTTCATCTGCTGCTCGGCAATCAAATCCTCCAGATGCTCCTTCTGTTTTTCAAGTTCAGCAAGATCAATTTCAGTGGTCTGCTGCTCGGTGACTGCCACCTCACTGCCGGCTCCGGGACACATTCTGTTCTTGAGATTGTCAAGAGACTCAAGTATGGTCTGTCTGTGTTCATTGTACAGTTTATAACCCACTGCACCGGCGGCAATTCCAAGGCCGACCCCGATCAAAAAATTCTTGTCTAAAAGCATATCTGTTTCTCCTATATATTAGATTTCACCGGCGGCTTCACTGCCGCTCCTGGTCTGTCCTGTCTTCCTTGCCCCCGTCTTCTCAAACAGAAGCCTTGAACTGTTAAGCACCACTGCCACGGTTGCCGTATTGTGAATGGTTGCAGCCAGCAGAGGATTAATCTTTCCCAGAGCGCCGAGCAGCAGAGCCATCGAATTGACAGCTATGGTTATGGCAAAATTCTGTCTCACCAGATGCAGAGTTTTCCGGCTCAAGGAAATAATGTCAGGTAGTTTTAGCGGTTCATCCGAAGTGATGGTGATATCTGCAGATTCCAGGGCAATATCCGTGGATTTACCTCCCAGGGCAACTCCGATATCCGCATAAGCAAGGGCAGGTGCATCATTAATGCCGTCGCCCACCATCAGCACACGGGAGCCGATCTGTTTTCGAGCGATAAAATCAGCCTTATCCTGCGGCAGCATGTTTGACTGATATCCATCAAGATCAAGCTGTCTAGTTACAGCCTCGGCATTCTGCTTTGAATCTCCGGTAAGCATGATAATTTCGTCTATACCGTCCCTTCTCATGCGGTTGATGGCCCGCTTGAGATCCTTGCGGATCGGATCTGAAATAATCACGGCTCCTATCGCTCTGCCGTTTCTGGCTACATAAAAGACGTTCCATGAACCGGCTGGGATCGAAATTGATTCAAGTCCCGCAATCTCATTATCATTCATAAATATTCTGCTGCCGACGAGTACCTCGTACTCCTGTCCCGACATGGTCAGATGGGCTCTGATCCCGCGCCCAACCACCACATCGGTAACCGCATTGTCCGGAATATCAATACTGTTCGCTCTCGCATAATTCAAAACGGATTCAGCAAGAGGATGGGAGGAACTTCTTTCTGCAGCTGATGCCAGCATCACCAAATCGCGAGGTTCCACCCCGTCGGCGGTAATTATGTCGGTAACCTCCGGATGTCCACCGGTGATGGTACCGGTCTTGTCAAGCACCACCGTGTCAATATCAGACAGAGATTCAATGAAATTTCCCCCCTTTACCAGAATCCCGATCTGGGCCGCCCTGCTGATGGCGGCGGAAAAAGCCGTAGCTGTGGACAGTTTCAGTCCGCAGGAGAAATCGATAAAGAACATATTCAGAACACGCTGAACATCCCTGGTTGCAGCATAGACTGCAGCTGCAGACAGGAATGAAATAGGAACCAGCATATTTGCCATACGATCGGCAAAATTCTGGAACGGAGCCCTGCGGTTCTGGGCATTCTCAACCATGTGCACAATTCTGGCCAGATTGGTATCATCGCCGACCTTGTGTGCCTCCACAACCAGCTGACCGCTCTGCACCACGGTTCCGGCAAAGACCTGATCTCCTTTCTGTTTGTAGGAAGGGACATATTCACCGGTGAGGGATGACTGATCCACCGAGGCACTTCCTGAAATTACAATACCGTCAACGCTGATCTTCTCTCCAAGGTAGAACACCACCTGATCGTGGACTTTAACCTGCTGGATTGGAGTCTTAACCACCGTACCGTCTACCATTTTCCAGATGAATTTCTCTTTCAGATTGAGCAGATGGGATATGTGTTTTCTTGCTTTTTCAGCGGCAGAAAGGGAAAGCATTTCAGCAAAATTGGAAAGAACAAGCAGAGAAAGACTGGATTCAGGTTTACCGGCAAGAAGGGAGGCGACAACAGCCGTTGCCGTAAGGGTATCGGCATTAGGGGACTTGTCTTCTATGAGTCCGGTAACACCGTTTTTTATGATCTGTCGTGAAATCAGAACCACAAATAGGCTGCGCAGCAGCGACAGCCGTGAAAAGAAAGAAGGAAGGGTCCGCTTAATCAGTTCAAGGACGGCAAACCCTCCCAGTGACACGATTGCATTGGTTCTGCAGGCCCTGGCCTCGCTTTCCGGATCACTTTCAGCCGTTTTCTGCGTATCCGTTCGTACCGGAGCTGCACTGAAACATCCGGCAAGCATTCTGGTAACAAGTTCCCTGGCTCCCGGTTCAGTAAAATAAACACTTAACCGCCCGTTCTCCTCCGAACAGGCGCTCACGACTCCCTTCAGACTTCTGGCTTTTACCTCCAGAAGAGATCTGCGTTTTATTCCGAGATCAGCGGGGATCCTGAGAACGCAATGGTAAATTTCTGACATTCAAATCTCTCGTTCTAAATAAACTGTAACCCCACCAGACAAGCTGCGGACCGTTCGGCAGCTGTCCGAGATTGACAATCTTGTACAATCCTCTTGCAATCAAAACGATTCCGATCAGTGAGGCAAGATCAAAATAACCTGATGTATGAGCATTAATCTTGCGGCTGAGAGCTGACATGTTGTCAAAAAAGCTCTCCCTTAACGTACTGTTACTCATAAAACCGCCCGGACCTGCAATACTTACCGGAAATCCGCTGTCTTTCAATCCTGAACGCTGACCGCGATTACCACCTGCTGCGCCTGTCCCTTTTAAACCTTTTTCAGACTGATCCTTAGATAAAAAAGAACGCAACAGATCTGCAACCGGCGACGGCTTCCATGCAGATTGAAACTGTTCACGCAGATCTTTGTTAAGCTTGTCGAAAATCTCTCTGATCCCTTTTTTTGACAGTGTATGGGTAACCAGAGAAGTACCGGTGAGAGGATTGCTCCTGACACCGGTAATACCAGGAAGAGAATTTAATTTTTCATCAAACAGGCGGCAGAACTCACGGTCCTTCATAAGTTCACTGAAATATCTGACACGACCTTCCAGCTCATGAACCATACGGAAATACGGCAGCTGTACACTGTTCATAGCGGCACCGCCGATTTTTCTGATCAGAAACAGGATCAGCGGCTGAGCCAGTGCTGCCCCGAGATAAATCAAACTGGATTTCATCGTGCTGTCACCTTCATAAAACGTTTTTCCAGACGGTTTGCAATCTTCTGCAGAAACGGATCGGAAGAAAGCAGACAGTCCTTGTAGACAATCAGAACTGAACCGGTGCGGGTATTGATCTTGTATTCGGAGATCCCCTCCTGCCGGCGGAACAGATTTTCAAGCATCCCGGCATTTTTTTCGTTGTTCAAGATCAGACTGCTGTAACAGCGGATCCGACCGGGAATAAAGCTGGTAACCCGGACAGAGCCGAGCAGCAGTTCAATTTTTATAGGATCCAGCAGACCAGCCAGCATAGCGTACATCATCCTCTATTCAGTTCAAAGCCAACGGCCGGAGTAACATGTTAGTTACCCCTAGCTAACTAATTAGTTATTATAATCACCTGAAATCAAAATGCAACAACAAAATAAATAAAACAGCTGACTAAGTAAGATACAATTCAGATGGTAAATTCAGTCCTCATGCGGTTCATCCCCCATTATCAGCCTGAATCACACCGTAAAACTGATAATAATTCTCATCGAATATGCAGATCGAAACGGATAGATCCAGCTAACATTCTATAAATAAGAAAAAATCATCAGATATTTATTTTCTGAGAACAGCTGATTTTACAAGGTTCCCGGAAATATTCACATTCAGCAGAATTTCGCTACCGGCGGAAGTATCGGCGGCAAGTCAGCTAATGATAACGTCACAAAAAACGATTATAGATATTCACGACAGAGCTCCCTAGTCCAACCTAACCTGATTGGATAAAATACGCTCAATTTTCCCAAAAATGTTACACTCTGACGTTTTTCTAGTATATAATCTTTTTCTGTTTGAGCAGACGCTCTGACGGGATAAAATTTTATACAATCTAAAGAGACATTTTAGTAAACGATCCATAATAACCTTTAAGTTATGGCTTTTGCTTAGTCTAAGTGATTTCACTGAAAAGTGAATGAACTACGTTATGAGAGAATGAATTTATGCAAATAAATTCAAATAGTTACCTTCGGATATTCATTTAGTCTGAAGCTCTAAGGTGTATGATTAAACAGTCGGTAATGCTGACAGTGTTGTACACAGCAAACCTCTCAATATATAAATAAGACGCCATAACAGGCTGATACATAAGTTTAAAACTTTAAAAGGTGGCATAAGAAAACTTAAACAATCACCTTACATAATTCATGGATCAGACTGTTTAATAAAGTTAAGATAAACAATCAGACAAGATTTATATATGGTTGGAGACAGAGTGGCTCCAACCTTGTTAAAGATATTGATGGAAATATTATTTCAAGCAGTATTTCCTATAAATAGTTAAATCTTATTGAAAAACGAAAATGGTGGATTGTTGATTTTAAACAATCTCAAATATTATCAAAGATTATTATGGAGCGTTTACGAATTTTATGAATTATTTTAAATATGAGGATAACTTTCTCTGTATCGATGGTGTTAAGGTTTGTGATCTGGCAAAAAAATATAGTACACCGTTATATATATATTCACAAAAATCAATAGAGGATGTATTCAATGCATATAATGAGTCCATTGATATTCCTCATCAGGTATGTTATGCAGTTAAAGCTAATAGCAATATTGCTATTATTCAGACTATGGCCCGCCTCGGTGCCGGTTTCGATATCGTTTCAAAGGGTGAATTGGCCAGAGTTATAAAGGCCGGAGGAGATCCTTCCAAGGTTATGTATTCCGGTGTTGCAAAGAGAGTTGATGAAATCGAATATGCCTTGGAAATGGGAATCCACTGTTTCAATGTTGAGTCTGAACCAGAAATGGAAAGGATTAATGAGATTGCTTTGAAAATGGAGAAAAAGGCCCCTATTTCCATCAGAGTTAATCCAGATGTGGATGCAAAAACACATCCTTATATTTCTACAGGAATGAAGAAGAATAAATTCGGAGTTCCGATTGAACGCGCTTTTGCTCTTTACAAACATGCCGCTGAATTGCCCGGCATTGAAATTATAGGTATTGATTGTCATATTGGTTCTCAGCTTACAGAGTTAAAGCCGTTCTCTGATGCTCTTGATAGGGTTTTATTATTAGTGAAACGTCTAGAGGAATGTGGTATTTCACTCAAACACATTGATATGGGGGGTGGCCTCGGTGTTGTTTATGATCAGGAGGTTCCACCAACTCCGCAGGAATATATGAAACTGTTACAAGATAAACTGTCAGGATATAATCTTAAACTGATAATTGAACCTGGCCGATCTCTAGTCGCAAATGCTGGTATCCTTGTAACTCAGGTTCAGTACTTGAAAAAAGGTGAATTACATGATTTTGCGATTGTTGATGCTGGTATGAACGATATGATTCGTCCTGCACTCTACCAGGCGTGGATGAAGATAGATGTAGCTGAAAGAAAGAATATTGAATCTGGCGTTTATGATGTTGTCGGTCCTGTTTGCGAATCAAGTGATTTTCTAGGCAAGGATAGAAGTTTGCCTATTGAGCAGGGTGACTATATCGTTCAGTTTTCTGCGGGAGCATACGGTTTTTCCATGTCTTCAACATATAATTCCAGACCAATGGCAGCAGAGATACTTGTTAATAACGGTAAGGATTATATGATCAGAAAGCGGGATAGTATTGATGACTTATATCGTAATGAGATTCTTCCTGTTCAGGAATAAATAATGAAGTTCCGTTTTTCAAAATTCTCCGGATCAGAAAGTGATTATGTGATTGTAGATGTAATTACTCAGGGTCCTTTTTTTAGCACCGAAAATATAAGGCGGTTGGCAGACCGTCGCACTGGTATCGGGTTTGATTATTTAATTCTGGTTGAACCACCATATGATCCGGATATTGACTTTCACTATAGGGTTTTTAATGCTACTGGAGAGGAGGTGTTCTTCAATGCTGACAGCGCTGGTTGTGTCGCTAATTTTGTAAGAGCACAGGGACTTTCCTACAAGTCAACTATTCCGGTGAGTTTTGTAAACGGCAGATTGAATTTGAATGTTGAAAAAGACAGTTTTGTAACTGTTGATTTTGGTGAGCCGATTTTTGAACCTGAAAAGATCCCATTCAAGGCAAAGCAGTCGGAAAAAACGTATATTATACGTGCTGCTGATTTTAACATACTGTGCGGTGTTGTATCGGTAAGCGGACCGTTCTGTGTTGTGGAGGAGAAAGATTTTTCCAGTGAACGTGTTAATGTCATTGGAAAAGCGCTTTCAACTCATGAACGTTTTTACGATCAGGCCGGAGTTGTTTTTTTTAAGGCTAATTCCATGGATGATATTGAACTTCATGTATATCGGAATAATACAGAAAATAAATCAGCAAACCTTTTTGGTGCTTGTGCAGCATGTGCTGTAGGTATAAATCAGGGAAAATTAGGTAACATGGTCACAGTGCATATTGCAGGTGAACATTTGAAAATTTCGTGGAACGGCAAAGGCTCGTCTGCAACTTTTCTTGCATGTGCGGTTCATGTGTTTGATGGTGATATGGAGATTTAGTCATGGATGGGATGAATTCGGATTTTTCGAAATCCCGTAAGAAACATGCTTTAAAGCAAAGTGATGAAAAACATATACTTGAGTACCTTATTGCAAATCCTCAATTTTTTATAAGATATCCTGAGGCTCTTGACAAGATAGAACTTCCACACCCTGTAAAGGGTACTATTTCTCTTCTTGAAGCCCAGCAGAAGAGACTTAAAGATATGGTGAAGATGCTGACTGATGAAATGAATCATTGGTCGGAGAATGCATCATGCAACGAAGGAATATTCAGAACTTTTCTCAGTCTGTATACGGATTTATACCAATGTAAAAGTGTTCATGAAATGGTCAAACTCTTGAATGATTCATGCAGAGATTATCTTTTTGTTCCGTATGCCAGGATTTGGCTCAATGAAGAGCGAATTGATGATTTGATGAAGTGCGATGAGAGATATCTTCTTTCTTTGGATGATTTTTCTATCGTTTGTGAGAATTTTATGCAGAATGAACTTTGCAATTTAGGCAAAATACAGGAACTAGAGCGTAAAATTCTGTTTGAAAATTCGGATCTTATATATTCCAGAGTGCTGATAAGACTTGGTGAATCTGGTGATTTGGGTGTTCTCGTGTTTGGACATGCAGATGCTTCTCATTATCATAAGGGACTTGAATGTTCATTTATACAGCATTTGGCCAGTTATATATCGTTACTGCTGCCAAGGTTCGTGAAGCTTAAGTAAACGATTTTAAGGTTGTTATGACTTTTGCTTATAGGTCATTTCACTGAAAAGTGAATGAACTCCTTATGAGAGAATGAAATAAAATCAAATAGTTACTTTTTCAATTAACAAGCTTATGTAGCAAAGGGTTTTATGGAGTGTTTATTTAAATAATGACATACATTGAGTGCTGTGAGTTGTTCCTTAAATATGTGGATGTTGAACGTAGATTAAGCAAGTGTACAAGTTCCACTTATAATAAGGCGCTGCGAGTTTTTGGTGATTACTTGGCTCAGCAGGGGATTGATGTTATAGAATCTGTAACATCAAGTACCATCCAGTATTTTATTATGAAGCTGAAAAAGGATGGAAAAGAGATTGCTTCCATCAATCTTCATATATCTGCCATAAAAAGTTTGTATAAATTTCTTATTCTAAAAGATTATGTCCGAAAGGATCCCACTATATCGATTCAATCTCTGAGAAAAAGAAAAAAACTCCCTGGATATTTTAAAACGGATGAGCTTGAGTTCTTGCTGAATCAGAAGCCACAGGAGAGGGATACCAATCATGAGGAACGGGACCAATTCGTATCTGTTCGTGATAAGGCTATCATAGAGTTGTTTTATGCGACGGGAATCCGGGTTGCAGAACTTGTCGGGCTTGATTTGGATCGTTACTATCCTGATGAAGGAACAATTCGGGTGATTGGTAAAGGAAACAAGGAAAGAATTGTTCCCATAGGTGAAATTGCATTAAATTCAATTTCTGAATATATGGTTTTTAGAAATAAGATGGCTGCTCCTAACGAACATGCACTATTTATAAATGAAAGGGGTGGGCGTACATCCGTCAGGAATGTTTCATACCGTTTAAAAATATATGCTCAGACTCACGATTTCAACAGTCATATACACCCGCATAAGTTGAGACATTCATTTGCCACTGTAATGTTGCAGAATTCGCATAATATCCGTGCAGTTCAGGAACTTTTGGGACATTCACAACTGACTTCAACCCAAATTTATACTCATACGGATATACTTACACTGAGTAAGGAGTATGATCGGACACATCCACGGGATAGGATAGAAAAGAAACTTAAGTCGCATGAGAAGGATCAGGAATGATAGTTTTTAACAGTCTTAAGCAAATAAAAGCAATCAGCTTTGACTTGGATGATACCTTGTATGATAACGTGCCTATTATAGAGAAAGCTGAAGCTTGGTATCAGCAGATGTTGGCGGAACATCCTTTTTTTGTTGGTAAAGAATTACCGTCGCATGAGCAGTTAAAACAGAAACTGTGGAAAGCTAACCATGCAATTATAGACGATGTTACAAAGTGCAGACGACAGATTTTATATCTGAGATTTTTGTCGGCTGGACTTGAAAGTGAGGATGCTGAAATAAATGCAGAACTTATGCTACAGAAATTTATAGAAATTCGATCAGAGTTGATGGTTCCCGATGAGAGTATTAAGCTTTTGAAGCATCTGAAGAAAAAGTATCCTTTGGTAGCAATAACAAATGGTAATGTTGATATAGAAAAAATTGGAATTTCGCATTTGTTTGATGTGTATTTGCGCGCCACGGAAAATTTGAGAGCCAAGCCAGCACCAGATTTGTTTATGGAGGCAGCTACTAGGTTAAATATAGATGTGACTAATATACTGCATGTTGGTGACGATCCGGTGACAGATATTCTAGGTGCAAAAATGGCGAACAGCATGTCCTGCCTTGTGAATATATCAACTCATGATCCATGGCCATTTGTTAAGGTATTGCCTGATATTGAAGTAAAATCGTTGGATGAATTGGAGTGTCTTTTATAAATGAGAGAGTCCCAAAGTGTTAATGGGGTGGGAGATCTTCTTGCCGATTTGAACGAACAGCAGATAGACGCTGTAACTTCGTCTCCATGCAACATGCTGATATTTGCAGGAGCCGGCTCAGGTAAAACTAGAGTTCTTGTTTCAAGAATTATATATCTGATGGCGGTACACGGTATATACCCATCCTCGATCTTCGCGGTGACGTTCACCAACAAGGCTGCCAATGAGATGAAGAGTCGTATCTATAAATATGCCAATAATATGAATATCAATTCAATGTGGATTGGGACTTTTCACGGATTGTGTAATAAATTTTTAAGAATGCATTTTCGTGCTGCCGGACTTCCGAGGGATTTCTCAATTTTAGATCCGACAGATCAACTTAATATTGTTAAAAGGATCCTGAAGGAATATTCCGTTGATAATGTAAATTCAAAGCCGAAGGATTTTGTTTCATACATCAACAATGAGAAGGAACACGAAAATCTTCCTATCCCGAGTGATGACTTTGGTGATTCGGATCGTAATCTGTGGCTGATGAATCAAGTTTACTGCCGTTATGAAGAATTGTGCAAAGTTTCCGGGAGTGTGGATTTTACGGAACTTATTCTGAGGACTATCAAGGTTCTTGAGCAAAATGATGATATTAGATTATCGGTTAACAGTTGTTTCAGAGAGATTCTTGTAGATGAATTTCAGGATACCAACAATCTGCAGATGAAATTGCTTAAACTACTGAAGAGTGATGATTCCCATATTACTGTCGTTGGTGACGATGATCAGGCTATTTATTCTTGGCGAGGGGCCAATCTTGCAAATATCCTGAATTTTGAACATTCTTTCTCTAGTGTAAAGATTATTAAATTGGAGCAGAACTATCGTTCAACCCAGAATATACTTAATGCGGCCAACAGTCTCATTGAGAGTAATGAAAACAGACATTCAAAGTCTATGTGGACAAGCTGCGGACCGGGCGATCCTTTGAAGGTATATCAGGCCGAAGATGCAGGAACAGAGGCAGAGTTTGTAGTAAATAAGATCATAAATTTAGTCAACGAACATAAGGAAAAGTTCTCAGAATGTGCGGTTCTATATAGAAACAACTTTTTGTCTTTAAATTTTGAAACAGAATTAAGAAAAAACAATATTGATTACGTTGTCATCGGCGGTCACAAGTTCTATGAACGACAGGAAATCAAGGATTTGATGGCATACATGAGGATTGTAATCAATCCTTTTGATGATCAGGCTTTTTTACGGGTGGTGAATATACCTCCAAGGAAGATCGGAAATAAAACACTTACCATACTCTATCAGATTGCATCTGAGAAGAATCTATCTCTGTTCACTGCGGCGGAGTATGCTTGTAATAATAATATTGTTCCTTCCGTTGCAGCAAAAGGTTTGCGTTCTTTTGCCATGACTGTCTTAAAAATTCAGGAGGAAATAGATAAATTACCCCTCGATGAATGTATAAAATTGATAATATCAATCACATGCTTGAATGATTACTATCACGAAATAGAGCTCAAAGAGCGTGATGTTGCCCATTCTCGAACATCGAACATGGAAGAACTGATAAACAATTCTGCTGAATATATTTTTGGAGATGAAACTGAACATACTGGTATGGATGCTGTTTCACTTTATCTTCAGAGTATTTCGTTGGCTACTGATGGTGACGATGAGGATACTGTAAAAGACAGTGTCCGGCTGATGACTATCCATGGTGCGAAAGGGTTAGAGTTCGATAATGTTTTTATTGTTGGATTTGAAGACGGTCTGCTTCCTTCCGTAAGAGAAGATTCATCGTTAGATCAGATTGAGGAAGAACGGCGCCTGTGTTATGTAGCTATTACTAGGGCTAGAAAAAGGTGCTTCATAACATATGCCAAGAGCCGCATGAAATACGGGGTATATCAGAAAACTAGTGTAAGCAGATTTTTAGATGAGATAAACTCTGATAACTATAGGAAGGTCGGGTATCAGGAATGTCTTGGTGTTGATTCAGAAAAAAGTTCTGTTTCTCAAGATGTGGCCAGTGCCACTAAGTTTAAAAACATAATCGGAATTCCGTCTGAAATAAAGAATTATACAGTGGGCATGAGAATCGTTCATGATGTTTGGGGAGAGGGGATTATTCTCAAGATGGACGGAATAGGTACCGGAGTGAGAGCATATATCAATTTCGAAAAATACGGTGAAAAGTGTATATTGCCTGCTTTCTGCAAACTCAAAATATTAGAAGGTTAGCTTTATGAAGAATAATATTATAGCTGTTTTGATTTGTGTACTGACGTACGTTATTGTAAAAATGGTTATGGGAGATTTTACAATAGAATCAAATACCTATGGATATTATAAAAACGGGAAGTTGAACGAACGAGGCTTGATTTCGATTGTCAGGGATGTTAAAAGAAAGTTACCAATTTACACGGAGGATACGGTTGTTTTCGATGTGAATTATACGTATCAGCCAGCAGAAGATCCTAAGGCCGTCATCAACTATTTTCATAATGTAAATAAGGATAAGGTTGATTATTATGTTAAAAATTCGAATGTTGTTGCAGGAAATCTGATTTTGGTCCAATGCAGACAGCAGGAAATTTTTGAAATGTTGGATAAACTTGATCATTTTACTGTTTCTTTCTATGATGAAAAAAACTTTCTGTATGCGGTTGAAATCAGTAAGATTGTTTGTGAAAAGGTTCTGAATGTGGAGTCAAAAACAGAAACCACTTCACAAGTAGTTGTTCATAAAATGGCTGATGATCATGTGAAAACACTTAACAAAAATCTTCCTATTGAAATGAATTTCGGCTCACTTGTAACCGCCAAGGTGGACGAGCAGAATGTTATAACTCATGTTTTTGAAATAAAACACGGCAAACTTGATGATTTTGAAAAGAATAAAAAGGAAATAAAAAGAAAAATAAAAATGGCGTACTGCAGTAACTCAAAAATGAAGGAATTGCTGCAGTACATACCAATGCTTCTGGTTCAGTATCAAGACGGACAGAATGTTGTTGATAGTATTAAAATCGAACACAACGATTGCAACTGAATTAGGTAGATTAAAGTTTATTCTGAAATGGATTTCTGTTTGGAGTGAAAATATGTACTCTCTTTTACCGTTTGTTGATAAAGATTTTAGGGGATAAGTTAGTATTTATTGCAACTGTTTATAATTTGTTTTTGCTTGATCTCAATACTTTATAGCAATATAATGTATGAAATTCTTAATTTACACTCCCTTAAAAGGGGTGCTCCAATACTAGATATTCATTTATTTAGCTCATAAGAGTCTATTTTTTGATAATCTGTTTATTTTTGTGTTAGTAATAAAAGTATTCATAATATGTTACATCTATCTGAATTGAAAACAAAAAGTGTCGATGAGTTGCAGTCTATGGCACTTGAAATGGGACTTGAAGTATCACGCGCTTATAAGAAGGATTTAATTTTTGCCATATTAAAAGCACATGCAGATCAGGGCGAAGACATATACGGAAGCGGAGTTTTGGAAATATTACAGGATGGGTATGGATTCCTGAGAAGTTCAGATTCATCATACCTTTCGGGTCCTGACGATATCTATGTATCCCCAAATCAGATCAGAAAATTACATTTGAGAACCGGTGATATCATTGAAGGAAAAATCAGAAATCCTAAGTCCGACTCTGAAAAATACTTCGCGCTTCTCAAAATCGATACAATCAATTATGAACCAGAAAATCAAAACCGAAAAGTTCTCTTCGAAAATTTAACTCCAATTCATCCGAATGAAATGCTGAGACTTGAGAGGGGAAACGGCTCCAAGGAGGATTTGACAGCCCGGGTTCTAGATTTGGCTTCACCTATCGGTAAGGGACAGCGAGGATTGATAGTTGCTCCTCCAAAAGCCGGTAAGACTGTTTTATTACAGAATATTGCCCAAAGTATTACTGCAAATAATCCTGAATGTAAGTTAATTGTTCTGCTGATTGATGAACGTCCGGAAGAAGTAACAGAAATGCAGCGCTTGGTGCAGGGCGAGGTGGTTGCATCAACATTTGATGAGCCGGCTGCGCGACATGTGCAGGTTGCAGAAATGGTGATTGAAAAAGCTAAAAGACTAGTGGAACACAATAATGATGTGGTAATTCTTCTAGATTCCATCACAAGATTAGCTAGAGCTTATAATACAGTTACACCTGCTTCAGGAAAAGTGTTGTCTGGAGGTGTTGATGCAAACGCGCTTCATAAACCTAAAAAATTCTTCGGTGCTGCAAGAAATATTGAAAATGGTGGCTCACTGACGATTATTGCTACAGCACTTATTGATACCGGTTCAAAAATGGATGAAGTTATATTTGAAGAATTCAAAGGTACTGGTAATATGGAAGTTCGTATGTCAAGAAGGGTTGCTGAGAAACGAGTATTCCCTGCAATTGATATAACCAAATCAGGAACCAGACATGATGAGTTACTGTTAAAACCGGATGAGCTAAGAAATATTTGGATTTTGAGAAAGTATATTCATGACATGGATGAAATTGAAGCTACAGAATTTGTGCTTGATAAACTTTCTAAATCGAAGACTAATGAAGAATTTTTTGAATTAATGAAACGAGGTGGTGGGAATTAACGTTATTTCTGCATTTGTTTCTATTTTGTTTATGGAAATGCACTCGGATATCGCGGGTGCATTTTGTTTTTCATGATTGCCGCAGCATTGTTGTGTTGTCGTAAAATGGGCGATTTTTTTTTGTTGCATTGGTAATGATATTACAAATAAGGTAGCAGTTTATTTTGGTAGAAATGTCAAACAGACTGGCTTTATATAGCTAATTTCGTTTCGTAAAATTTGTAGTAGTCACACTTAAAAGTGTAGTTCGATTTTTTCATAATTCCTGGCAATACTACTTGGAATTGTAGTTGCGAACTACACCTTTCAATGTTAATACATACTATTTCTTGAGTGCTTTCCTGATGCACTGCTCAAGGAAACTTACCATGCTGTGTCCATTGTTTTCCATCATTTTGGGGAACATGGAAATAGGAGTCATTCCAGGGAATGTATTAATTTCGTTTAAGAGAATATCACCATCTTCCGAGAGGAAAAAATCAATACGAGATAAGTCTTTAAGTTTAAGTTGGGTAAAGGCTTTGATAGCATACTGCTTAATCTGCTCTTTTTGTTCATCTGTCAAATTTTGAGCCTCAATCGCAGTTGTTGTTTTACTGTCTGCATTGTATTTTTCTTCATAGGAATAGAATGTATCCGCATTAGTTAGAATTTCACCTGGGTTGGTTGCTATCAGTTTACCGCCGTATTCATAAACCGCAACTTCTAATTCTCTAGGTTTGATGCATTTTTCAATCAAAACCTGTTTGGAATATTTAAAAGCTTCAGTTATGCATTCTGAAAGTTTTGACAGCTCTGTTACTTTATAACATCCCACAGAAGACCCCTGGCTCGCCGCTTTTACGAAAACAGCTCCCCATTTTCGCATTGCCTGGAAAGCTTTTGCTTGATCGGCCTGATTGTTTTCTGATAAAAACACGTAAGGAGTATTTGGTATTTCCAAACTGGATAACCACAGTTTTGTGGAAATTTTATTGAAGCAAAGTTTGGAGCCTTCAGAAGGACAGCCTAAGTATGGAAGATTGAGTAACTCAAGATAGGATTGAAAGTCTCCGGTTTCACCAGGAAATCCGTGAATGCAAGGAATTACGTAATCAATTTTGACGGGTTGTTTGTTTTCAACAACTAATTCGTTATTGTTGTTTAGAAAGCATTGTTCGTTATTTCCTGTTTCCCAAAAATTTCTATGCAAAATTACCTTGTGTACTGCAATATCGTTGATTTCATTAAGTTTTGATTCAAGGTATTTTGCACTGGTTAGTGAGATTGAGTGTTCTGAACCGTCACCGCCGCAAGCTAATAAAATTTGGTACATCGGTTTTATCCTTATTAATTAAAACAATAGTTTACAATTATTTAACAAAAAACAGTTTGTTATGCTTTTATATGTTTTTTTTTAATTATTGTAAGTTTAATTCTCTGATGAGGGATCCTCATTTTCAGAAATTTTATCACTCATTATCTGTTTTTTGATAATTTTTTTACCTTTTAATCAAATTAAATTTGAAGTTTTTCCAAAAAGTTTTTTTGCAAGAGAATGAAGATAAAAGGATTCATCGTGGAATTTCGATAGTACTGGTATTAAAACCTGTAACATAGCTGTATTCGATTCTTTCGGATATTGATTTGACTATAGTGAGTCCTTTGATTCTATATTCTATCGGATCTACGTCCGGGGCTACGTATTCTAAAGGACTGAAAGGTCTGCCGTCATCTCTTTGGGATATAATGATTTTGTTTTGGGTTAGTTTTACACATACATCAATGGTGCTTTTTTTATTGCCTTTTGTTGTACCATGTTTGATGGTATTTACAACCATTTCTTCTACAGCGAGGGAAGCTCTGTTTGCCACAAGAGCATCAGCTCCGTTTGAAACAAGGAATATGAATATTTCTTTAGATAAATTAACCGTTTCTGTGATTGAATTGTTAATTGTTACGTCATATGTCGGCTCATTAGGATCACTGATCGGCAGCATTAGCAGTCCCGAAACTTTACCTAGAGATGACTGTTCAATTTTTCTTGTCATTGATATAATCGCCAGGGTTGATGTTAAGCCCGCTAGTGCAAATGAATACCAAATACCTTCAACATCGAAGATTTTTGCAAGGATATATGCCCAGGCAACGATTGCCACGAAATTCTGAAGCGTTGATGCAATGATGGCGATTTTGTTTTTTCTTATGCTTTGGGCATAGTAGACGATCAGAAGAACAAAAGCATCACCTAGAAGACTTGGAGCATATATACGTAAAGCATGAGATCCGAAAATCAGGTCTTGTTCTGTTTGGAGCCCGAACAATGCACAGATTTCCGGTGCAAACAATATTAAAAAGACAATAAGAACAATAATTGATATCCCGAGAACAGCCAAAGTTCTTTTGAAGACAAATCTTATTCCTTGGCTGTCACCAGAGCCGGCAAGTACCCCTGTGATTGGCATCATCGTTTGCGCTGCGCCGGAAATGAACATTGAAGCAAGCGATAGACAGGAAAGACATACGGAAAAAGCAACCATGCCCTCTCTTCCCGCGTATTCAAGAACCAAGGAATTAAGGCAGACCAACTTGAGGAAAATAAGCCCGACTGTAATCCCGCCGGGAGTTCCTGCTTTGAACGTAGGTATAAAAATTTCCTTTATTTCATCTATATTGAACCTGAATTTGAAAGTCCTGAGTTTTGAATTGTAGTAGATAACAACAAAGATAAATGAACTAACATTGGCTGCTATAGTCGCCAAACCTGCGCCGTATACCGAACCTGTCAGTTTGATGAATACAATGTCATAGATTATGTTGAATAAGTTGCAGGAGATCATCAGTACTGAGGCTAATCTAGCATGAGCGTCAGTTCTGATGAAGTATGCAATTCCTGGTATGAAAATGATAGGCGTCGCTCCGATCAGCAGAGGCTGTATGTATTTTCTGGTGTCGCTTAACAAGGTTTCATTACCCATGCACAGAGCTTTTGCCACGCTGTCGGCCTCAAAACACCCGACATAAGTAAGTATCAGTCCGATCGAAACCATGCATATGCACGTGAATGTATATACACTGTTTGTAAGATTTTGATTGTGTTGCCCCATGTACCAGGCAGACAGCACAGAACCGCCTAGCCCAAAGAAAACGAATATGGCGGCGAATATCTGAATTAGCGGCATACCGAGATTTACGGCAGCAAGCGCATCTGCTCCAACCATATTTCCCACTATAATGCCATCTGCAACCACGCTCAAGGAAGAAGATAATGACATTAAAATGGTTGGTAGGAAAAAGCTGTTGAACTTTTTAATTAATAAATTTCCATTCCTTGAAAACACTGTATGTTAGACCTCGACTTATGTCTGTACTGCCTATAATTATACTTGAGCATGGATGTATTTAGTTAATCTTTTTTGGCTATCTATACTAGAGATTTAATCTGAGTCAAAATCATCTTCCAGACTCATTGTGACTATGTTTTCATTATCCTTTCTCTGGTATTTGATGTTGTTGCAGCTTCTTTTAGAGAGGAATATTCCCAATCCTCCGATAGGTCTGTCTTTTGCTTCCTGTGTAATATCAGGATCTGCATGTTCAATAATATTAAACGGAAGTCCGTTGTCTTTAATCTGTAGTTTAAGGTTATTAGGGTTTTGCAACAGTGTTATGTTAATGAATATTGTGGATTTTTCATCTTTTTGAGGATAGGAATAATTGATTATATTAACAAATAATTCCTCGGCCCCTACACAGAAAAGATTCTTTTGTTTAGTGGAAAATTGACCTTCATCGAGCAGTTCTTTCAATTTTTTCATGAATGGTTCGAGGTTCTCAAGTTCCGCCATGTATGTATGGGTGTATATGATAGGTGCAGGAGCACCGAAGTATGACAGTAATAACATCGTTATGTCATCAGCTTGTGTTGTTTTCTTGGTATAGTCTTTAAGTTCAAGTGTCATGTTGCTTAGAAACTTTTTCTGGGAATTCGGCAGATGTTCCTGATTCTTTTTCAAAATCTGTTCAAGTCTTTTTATTCCGAACAACTCGTTATCCACATTAACCGCATCGGTTACTCCGTCTGTAAATAGGAATAACGTACTGTTTTTGATAAGCGTGAATTTTGATGTTTCATAGGTTATATCCTGTTTTACCCCCAATGGCAGTCCTGGCGGCATGGTTATTTTTCGGATGTTGCCGTTACTAGTCAGAATATAGAATGGATCATGTCCTGCATTTGAACATAACAGTTCTCCGGTCTTAGTGTTGAGGATGCCGAAAACAGCTGTTACGAACATGCAGTTGTCATTTTGTTCGCAGAGCAGGTTGTTAACTATGGTGAAAATTGTTCCCGGCTCCTTGTTTGCAAGCGCTGTGGTATGAATGATTGTTTTTGCTTTAACCATAAACAGGGCTGCAGGAACGCCTTTGTCTGAGACATCGGCAATAACAAAAGCAAGGTGTGTTTGATCGCAGAAAAAAAAGTCGTAAAAGTCTCCACTTACATTTTTTGCCGGCTTCATAATTCCTCGGATATTTATATCGGAACGATGCGGGAAAGGCGGAAAAACAGAAGGAAGCATGGATTTCTGTATTTTATATGCTATGTTTAATTCTGTTTCCATTCGGTGTCGTTCTGCATTGATGTCATTTAGTTTTGATATATGTTCTTTAATATTTTTAACCATACTGGAAAATGAGTCGGATAACTGTTGAAATTCGTCATTAAACTGATAGTTCAGATTAACATTGAGATTGCCTTTTTTTAATTCGTTGGCAGCTTTGGACAGTATTTCTATTGGTGTATTGATTACATTATCCAGCAGTTTCCATATTCCTATGGCTGCTATAAGAGCAGCAATCAACAGAACTAAAACAGAAATCATGGTTACTCTGCGTATTTCCTTAAGCAGGATCCTTTCTGGTACAAATACAAAGAGGGCAAGATCGTTGGCGAATCTAGTAGTGAACGAGAAGAATTTCTTATTATTTATTTGTGTCTCGATAATTGCCTGAGTGCTGGAAATAAGCTCTAGACTGCTTGAATTTAAGGTTTCCTTTATGCTGAGACCGATATCGGCATCATTAGGTGCGGTAGATGCCAAAAGAATATCGTGTTTTAAATCGATCAGGATAGAGAAACTGCCTTTTACGATTTTTATATTTGATATCTGTTTGGCAATGTCGTCAAGTTTCCAGTCAATGGTGGCCAATCCAACCGGGTGTGAGTTGTTATTGTCGAATATGGTTGCTCCGATTGTTACCATGAGAGCCCTATTGGCATGTTCATCATAGTATGGGGCGCTCCATGCTACATCATTGGGATGATTCTGTGATGCTGACAGTTCCTGAGAGAGTTCTTTGTACCAGCTTTGGTTCCTGAAATTGTACTTGGAATCATCGATAAGAATGTCATACACGTAGCGGTGTGCATAATAGTTATTTCCTGAATCGTTAAACCACAAGCCGGCACCAGCGGTAATTTCGTTGTTCTGTACTGTGTCAAATATCGTTTTCTCTGCAATAGCTTTTTGTGAGTGTGAATCCAATTTGGCAACAATTCGTCCAGATAGGGCCAATGCCTGTACATTGGTATCAAGTGTGAGAATTGCGTTTTCAATTTTATTAATCTCTTCTTTTACTATGGAAAAGCATTCAGTAAGTTGTAATTTGTGGTAGTGTTTATATGTATCACTCATTACGATCATGAAAGCAATTCCCAAAATGACGGTGAATACTATTACCGCACTGAGAATTTTATATCTGATGGCAGAAAATGCCGGAAATTTTATAATGGGTTTCTTAAAATTAACTTTCAATGTTAAGAATGGATCCTAATCCTGTAATATTAAAAATGTCTTTTACTTCAGCCTGAACATTTCTTATTGTAAAAGTCCCGTTCCTGCTTTCCATGTTTTTATGCAGTTGTAGCAAAAGTCGTAGGCCTGCGCTTGATATGTAGTCCATATCCTTCAGATCTAATATGAGAGATGATGTATCATCATTATCGGCGATTTTACTGGTTAAAACTTCGTTTAACTGCGGTGATGTAAGGGTATCTAGCCTTCCCGACAGAGAAATAATAGTTTCACTATCGTTTCTTTGAATTTTTATTTCCATTTGTGCTCAATTTGATCCTATACTCAAGATTTTGTGAAAAAATATAATATACTTTATGATAAAATAACGCACGGCAAATTAGTTTTATATGATTCATGTTTTTGGAATGTTATATATAAAGGTCGAGAGAAAGGTTTTATATGGATAATCAGCGGATTATTGATTTATGCAAATTGTTTTATACCGAGAAAACCAGTGAAGCAATCAGCTTTATTAATACTGTAGCTGATTTTATATTGGAAAATAAGGACATTGTCGTAAATGAAGATTTAAGACCGCTGGTTGCTCCGTTGTATAACCTTTGGACAATTAATGCACTTCCTGAGATATTGAATGGAAGATTGTTCATATCCGAAGCCTTTATCAACAGTATGCTTACACAGGTATCAGCAAACTCATCTGTTTTAAAATCAATAGATGTTAACTGTTATGACAGTGGTAATATTGATTTTATGGTTTCTCACCAGATGGGTAGGTTTCTGATAAAAGGTGAGATTGTTGAGTGCTCCCATAATAATCAGAAGTCAATTTTAGTTTTCTGTATTAATAATAAGCAGGTTCTGAGTGATGGAAGTATAAGTAAAATTTTTTCACAGCTGACCATGAATGTGATCAATAAAGCTCTAGATAATATGCTTAACAAGAGTCTGCCAAATGGAATTAAATTCATATATGGTGCAGATGTTGTTACTGTGGATTTTAAGGATTTTATAGCACGATCCATTCTCAAAAAATATAAGCTTTTCGAACGGTGCCTAGCTGATTGGGTAGTTATTGAAAAAGCTCTCGTTGTAGATGGTGGAATTGAGCTACGATTGAAGTTTAAAAATGATGAAAAATAGTTTTTTGTGTTGTGTTCTTTCTCTGACAGTGTTGTTGAGCGGTTGTGTGGTTGAATCACACAAGACCGTTGTTTCACAACCATCGAACGAGCAGAATTATGCCAAGTCGGAGATTGTAAATTCTACAGATCGGGTGACAGGATCCTATCGCGGAGAGTTCTTGGCTTTAGGAATTGGTCAGAGTGAATCGTTGATTAATTCAATAAAATCAAACAACAATGATGCAATTAACTCTGTTCTCAGTCATCCTAATGACTTTATTCCTCCAGTGCTGTTTGCATTGGCTGATCAGGTGATGGAGATGAATGAACCGAGAGCTGCTATGTTCTGGTATTATACTGCTCAACTGCGTGCAAGATCTGATGCAAATAAATCTTTGGATCCTACCGTTTCCAACGGTTTAAATGAATTGAACCGCTATTACGGATTAAAAATTGGCAGATATGCAAAGGAGCATATAGCTGAATTGACGGAAATAATGGAACGTGTTATAGAATATGATAAAATTTCGGACCGTATGTATAATCCAAAATGGGTTGCTGTTCTTGGAGATGAGGCATACACCAAAGAAGTTATTTCGTTTGTAAGCAAAGAAGAATTCAAAGCTATCGATGACAGTACCAGAGAGGGTTTTTATCGAGGTTTTTTAAATGCGATTAGAAAGCAAACTAATTGACATATTCATATTTGTTTTATTTTTGAGTAATATAAAGAAAGAGAGCCTTAATTTGTATTAAGGCTCTCTTTCTTTATGCAATAACGGATAAACTGTTGAGTCTTCTATATTGTTCTGATCTACTGCTGCCACCAAAAAGAGTATCTAGATATTCTGATCATCTCGGGTTTGTTATGCAAGTTGCAAGAGCGGACTAACGGTTATGCGATTATTCTTCAGCCTCTGCTTCTTTATCCACAGCAACTTCTTCATTTTCGTCTTCATCATCAAAATCATCTTCGTCCTTATTATCAGTATCAGTGATTTCGTCAGATGATTCGACGTTTTCATTGTCAAAAGCATCAATGTTACTGAGTGGAGAAGCTAAATCTGGAGATTGATGTTCCAAACGATCCAATGTTTCCTTTGAGATCAGATCTTCTTCGATTTCTCTTAATGCAATAACTGTTGGTTTGTCATTTTCTTCATCAACTAACGGTTTTTTACCGTCGATAGCAATCTGTCGTGCACGGCGTGCTGCCAGTAGAACTAAATCAAAACGGTTGCCAACTTTTTGAACTGCATCTTCTACAGTAATACGAGCCATCTTCTACTCCATTTATACTTGATTTGCGCAAATTTACCACTTCAATGTTTGGTAGATTATATATATTCTTAATTAAAAAATAAACTTAATTTTTTGAGCTTGTTAGATATCAATGTACACCTACTGCATGATCTTCAACTTTTAATTTGTGCAGAGCACTGATGTAATAAAAAGGAGACAGTGAGAGTCTGTTTATTTTGATCTTTCGGTGTCAAATGAACCATTCCAACCGAAAGACCTTACGTGCAGACGCGAAAGGTCTCTAATTACAATTTAATACATTTTAATACATTTTTTACATGATGTTGTAGAATGTTATAAATTTGCCTCTAGAAGTTCTATTACCTTGTTTTTGGATATTGCTCCAAGGCTTTTGGCTACAAGTTGTCCGTCTTTAAAAATCAGTAGCAAAGGGATATTGGTAACATGGTATTGTGAAGGAATAATTTCGTTCTGATCTACGTTGAGTTTGCAGAATTTAGCTTTGTTATAGTTTTGTGCAACTTCTTCTAGAATTTTGCCTAAAGCTCTGCAAGGACCACACCAAGGTGCCCAAATATCAACTAAAACAGTTTTGTCTGATTTAAGTACTTCCTGTTCAAAAGTTTCATCAGTTACATCAAGGAATAAATCGCTCATAAAACCCAACCTTTTCTATTGTGAATCCACTGTTCATATATTCATATCATATATATATATGGAATTAAAATTCAATATGCAATGTTATTTTCTGAATTTTGTCTCTTTTTTTGTTTGTTTGTTGAACAAATAAGGTGTAAATTTCAATTTAGACAATACCGTCATTATCCATTTTTGATCATTTTTTCATAAATGAGGTTTTTTGATTTAAAATTGAGATTCAATATTGTAATTGTTGTTATAATTTTAGAGTGTAACTTGTCAGACTGTAGAAAGAGTTTATATGGCACAATCCCCTTTGTTCGCTGCGATTGATTTAGGTTCCAACAGTTTTCATATGCTTGTGGTTAGGCATATTCAGGGAGCTATTCGTATAGTTGCTAAATTAAAAAGAAAGGTTCGACTTGCTTCTGGGTTGGATCATAATTTGGTATTGGATCGCGCATCCATGGAACGTGGATGGGATTGTTTGAAACTTTTTGCTGAACAATTGGAGGATATTCCTGATGAGAATATCCGGATTGTTGGAACTGCAACACTCCGTTATGCAAAGAATGTAGATACCTTTGTAAGAATCGCAGAAGAGATCCTTGGACACAAAATTGAAGTGATATCCGGTCTTGAAGAGGCTAGAACTATTTACCAGGGGGTGTCATGGACTTCGAGCGGCAGCGGTCATCGTCTAGTGATTGATGTGGGTGGAGCAAGTACCGAAGTCGTACTTGGAGAAAATTTTGACGCTCAGATATTGAACAGTCTTCCTTTGGGTTGCGTGACCTGGCTTGATAAATACTTCTCCGATGGTAAATTAAACAGTGTAAATTTTAACAATGCAATAGCTGGAGCTAAAGAGGTTTTCCGTACAATTGTTCATGAATATCTCTGTGTGGGTTGGAGTTCTTGTGTCGGAGCTTCAGGAACTGTGCAGGCACTACAGGAAATAATGCTTGCACAAGGAACTTCAGAAAGAATAACTCTTGAAAAACTCAATACTCTCAAGGAACAGTCCATAGCGTGCGGTTCAATTGAAAATCTGTCTCTAGAAGGTTTGCTTCCTGAACGATTGACTGTTTTTGCATCTGGATTGTCCATTTTAATTGCTTTGTTTGAAGTGTTCGGAGTTAAAGAAATGACATTGGCCGGAGGTGCTTTGAGAGAAGGGTTGATATATGGAATGATATCAATCGTTTCAGATGAGTCCAGATTCGGTTGCGGTGATGCGCAGGAACGAACGGTCAATAGTATGATTTCCCGTTACCAGCTAGATGCAGATCAGGGTAACAGAGTCCGGCAGACATGCATTAAAATATTCGAACAATTGAAGGATGTCTGGGGACTTGATGAACGTTATCGTCCAATTCTAGAGTCTGCTGCGTGCCTCTATGAGTTAGGACTTTGTATTGAATACAAAAAAGCTCCGCAACATGCTGCATACATTGTAGATAATGTTGATATGCCTGGATTTTCTGTCGCCCAGAAACAGCTGTTAAGTGCTTTGCTGTTTAATCAGAAAAATGAATTTAAGCTTGATGCTTTGAAAAAACAGCACGCTGTTTCTGAAAAAGAGGCATGTTGTTTCGCTCGTATCTTAAGGTTCGCCATTATACTGTGTATCAGAAGAACGGAAGGAACGGTTCCTTCTGTAAGTTTTAGTGTTTCTAACGATGAATTGATTGTTGGACTTCCCAAAGGATGGCTTGCTGAACATTATTTAAGAGCTTCAGAACTATCGTCTGAGGCGGCTGTTCAGACCTATATCGGATGGAATACCAAAATAGAGGAGGTGGAGTAATCGCCCCCCCCTCAGCAAAATACTTGATTTCTTCGCAGTGAAGTCGGCTTCTATCATCCGTAATTCCCGCCACCTAATTCTAACCACAAGAGTCCTGGTCCTATGCACCGTTTTGTTGTACAGCACACATTCGCTTCAATTCGTCTTCACTAGGAGTGTACTCTATTGTGGTTGGACACTTCATTTTAAATTGAGAA
>ODAI011236099.1_pt1 | contig 41372 bp, 37 predicted proteins | sample 1539321 | NCBI WGS metagenome assembly ODAI01 (sample SAMN02144231, study PRJEB22623) | gut metagenome | biome: sheep rumen | host: Ovis aries | place: New Zealand
GCTGGAAGGCCTTGCGGAGAAGGAGAAGGAGCTGCTGGAAGACGTTCAGAAGACGCTCTACGAGCAGGCGAAGGCTTTCCGGGACGAACGGACGACAGAGGTTCACAGCATGGACGAACTGGGGAAGGCCGTGGAGAACGGATTCGCCCGGGCCATGTGGTGCGGGGACCGGGCATGCGAGGATAAGATCAAGGAAACCTTCAACGCCTCTTCCCGGAACATGCCCTTTGACCAGGAAAAATACCGGTTCGGCGACACCTGCGTATGCTGCGGCCGGAAGGCCGACCGGGTCATGTATTTCGCGAAGGCCTATTAAGCAAAGGCTGCGGGGAGGATCAGTGCTTTGAAGATTTATGTGGATGCAATGGGCGGGGACCTGGCGCCGGAGGCGCCGGTCAAAGGCGCGCTGAGAGCGCTGCGCCAGTATCCGGACCTGGAGATTATCCTGGCCGGAAAGCTGGACGAGGTGACGCCCTTCCTCGGAGATTACGCGGATGTGAAGAACCGGCTGACCCTTGAAGAGGCGCCGGAGGTGATCACGAACCACGAAAGCCCGGTGATGGGCGTTCGCAAAAAGGTGAACAGCGCCACCGTGCAGGGCATGCTGAAGGTGCGCAGCGGCGAGGCGGACGGGTTTGTTTCCGCCGGCAGCACCGGCGCGACGCTGGCGGGAGGCATGTTCCGCCTGGGACGGATTCCCGGGGTGGAGCGTCCGGCGCTGGCGCCGCTGATGCCCAACGGCAAGGGCTATTTCCTGCTGATTGACTGCGGGGCGAATGTGGACTGCAAGCCGGAGTACCTGGTGCAGTTCGGGATCATGGGCGATGCCTACATGAAGGGCGTGATGGGGATGAAGAATCCCCGGATCGGCCTGGTGAACATCGGCGCGGAGGCGGAAAAGGGCAACGCACTGGTCAAGGAGACCTATCCCCTGATGGAAAAGGGGCCCTTCAACTTCGTCGGAAACGTGGAGGCCCGGGATATTCCGCTGGACCAGGCGGACGTGGTGGTGACGGACGGATTCGGGGGCAACCTGATCCTGAAATACACGGAGGGCCTGGCCAAGGCGCTGATGGGGCTGATTAAAAAGGAACTGGTGGCGGATACCCGCGGAAAGATTGCGGGACTGATCGCCAAGCCGGCTTTCCGGCGCGTGAAAAAGGCCATGGATTCCGACGAGATCGGCGGCGCGCCGCTGCTGGGCGTGCAGGGCGCGGTGGTCAAGGCCCACGGCTCCAGCAACGATTACGCCTTCTGCAGCGCGATCGGCCAATGCATCAAAATGATTGACGGCCATGTGGTGGATATTATCCGCGCGGGCGTCGAAAAGCAGGCAGGCGGCGAAGCCTGAGCCCCTGCCGGACAGATTGCTGATTTACCGGAATGATCCGGTGAGGATAAAAAGGAGGAAACGGGAATGGATTTTGAAACCATCAAGGGAATGATCGCGGAGCAGCTGAAAGTGAACCCCGAGGAGATTAAGCCGGAAAGCCGCCTGATTGAGGACCTGAAGGCTGATTCAGCCAACATCATGGTGATGATCATGGACCTGGAAGACCGGTTCGGCATCACGGTTGAGGATGACCAGATCATGAAGCTGAAGACCGTCGGCGACGTGGCGGCCTATGTGGCAAAGGTGAAGGGCTGAAGCGGGCCGGATCCATGCAGGACAAAGGAATGCGCGCGGAAGAAAAACGGGTGACGGAAGCGCTGGGATATACCTTCCACGACGAGGCACTGCTTCGCCGTGCTTTAACGCACCCGTCTGCCGGAAGAAATGACAACCAGCGGCTGGAATTCCTCGGGGATGCTGTACTCCAGTACCTGATGAGCGACCGGCTGTACCGGAAGCATCCGGAGGATCGGGAAGGATCCCTGACGCATATGCGGGCGCTGCTGGTTTGCGAAGCCGCCCTGAGCCCGATTGCGCTGCGGCTGGGGATCGGCGAGGCGCTGATCATGGACCGGGGAGAGGAACAGACCGGCGGGCGGACAAAGCCCAGCGTGCTGTGCGACGCCATGGAGGCGGTCCTGGCGGCGGTGTACCTGGACGGGGGCATGGAAGCCGCCCGGTCCGTGGTGGAGCGCTGCTGGCCCGCGGAAGGCGAGGTCAGCCGGCCGATGCAGGACAGCAAGGGACAGCTGCAGGAGCAGCTGCAGAAAAACGGCGGAGAGACGCCGGTTTACCGGATCACGGGAACCAGCGGACCGCCGCACGATCCGGTTTTTGAAGCGGCGGTGTTCTACGGGGACAGGGAAATCGGCCGCGGAACAGGAAGAACCAAAAAACAGGCGGAGCAGGCGGCCGCGCTGGCTGCGCTGCGCCGCACATGACGAACCAGGGAGGAGACAGAGCTTATGGCACGCATCAGCATTGACCGGAAACGGTCTCAGGGAACGATTTCCCGCTATATCTACGGCCACTTTGCCGAACATCTTGGCCGCTGCATTTACGGGGGCATTTTTGTCGGCAGGGACAGCTCCATCCCCAATGAAAACGGTATGCGCAGGGACGTGGTGGACGCCATGAAGGCGATCCGCGTGCCGGTGCTGCGCTGGCCGGGCGGATGCTTCGCGGATGAATACCACTGGCGGGACGGCATCGGCCCGCTGGAAAGCCGCAAACGGATGGTGAACACCAACTGGGGCGGCGTGACGGAGGACAACTCCTTCGGCACCCATGAATTCCTGGAACTGTGCCGGCAGGTCGGCTGCGATCCCTATATTACGGGCAACGTCGGCAGCGGCACGGTGCAGGAAATGAGCGAATGGGTGGAATACCTGAACTCCGACGGGGATTCCTCCGTGGTGTGGGAGCGCCGGGCCAACGGCCGGCAGGAAAGCTGGGGCGTCCGGTTCTGGGGCGTCGGCAACGAGAGCTGGGGCTGCGGCGGACTGATGCGGCCTGAATACTACGCGGATGAATACCGGCGGTTCCAGAACTTCTGCCGGCAGTACGGGGAGAACAAGCTCTACAAGATCGCCTGCGGACCCAGCGATGCCAACGACAGCTGGACGGAAGTGCTGATGAAGAACGCAGGCTCCTGCATGGACGGCCTGAGCATGCACAGCTATACGATTCCGGGCGGATGGGACAACAAGAACAGCGCGACGGAGTTCACGAAGGACGATTACTGGGAAACGCTGGCCTGTGCGGAGGACATTGAACGGAAGATCCTGATGCACGCGAGGATTATGGACCGGTATGACCCGTCGAAGCGGGTCGGCCTGATCGTGGACGAGTGGGGCACCTGGTTCCGGGTGGAGCCGGACACGAACCCCGGTTTCCTCTACCAGCAGAATACCATGCGGGACGCCATGGTGGCCGGCGTGTCCCTGGATATTTTCAACCGGCACTGCGACCGGGTTTTCATGGCCAACATCGCCCAGACCGTGAACGTGCTGCAGGCGATTATCCTCACGGAAGGGGACCGGATGGTGCTGACGCCGACCTATTATGTGTTCGACCTGTACAAGGAGCACATGGACGCCAGAAGCCTGGACTGCTTCATTGAAAGCGAGTGCGCCGGAAATGAGAAGTACCGGATGGAACGGATTTCCGCTTCCGCTTCCGAAAAGGATGGACGGATCACCCTGACGATGAGCAACCTGGATCCGGACCGGGAGGAAACGGTGACCGTTTCCCTGAAGGACGAGACGGTTCAGGCCGCGGTGGGGCGGATCCTCACCGGCGCGATGGACGCATACAATGACTTCGGGAATGCGCCGCTGAAAATCGAGGACTTCAGCGGATTTGAAATCCGCGGCGGAGAGCTTCAGGTGACGCTGCCGCCCTGCTCGGTGGCGGAGATCCGGCTGTGACGGAACGGCCCTGCCGGAAATGCCTGATTGCGGACCTGCCCCGGGGGGAAAAGCTGCGGGAGATCCTGCGGGAACGCCTGGCGCAGATTCCGGAGGAGGAGAAGGTGCCCCCCGCGGAATACGCTTCCCGCCTGGAAGCCTGCAGAGCCTGCAGCCATCTGCACGAGGGGACCTGTGCCCTTTGCGGATGCTATGTGGAGCTGCGCCTGGCCCGGGCTGGCAAGGGATGCCCGAAGGAAGGCATGACGGCACAAAATACGACAAACTGATCACAAAATGTTACAAAAATGTAAGAATTCCGTTGACATTCTGAAACAGGGCGAGTAAAATAAACCCTGTATCTGAATGTCAACGGGCTTTTTATGCCCTTACCTGCGGGAGGGAATCCAATGAAGAAGAACCATCTGTTCCGGGGAATGGCCATTGTTCTGACCCTGGTGCTGTGCCTGGCGGGCATGACCGGGGCGGGGCGGGTTGCCGCTGCGGATGACGAGGCCGAGATTGTCGGCAGCTATCCGTATACCACGGTGACGAAGGTGAACGTGAATATGCGCGCGTCCCGGAGCGTGAAATCGGAGCTGCTGAAAAGGATTCCCGAGGGAGCGGAGATTTCCGTCCTGGCGAAGAACGGGAACTGGGCTCAGGTGGATTACGGAAATCAGACGGGCTGGGTGCGCACGGAATACATCGTGCTGAAAACGGTCAAAAAGATCAGGGTAACCCCGACGCCTACCCCGGTTCCGACCCTTTCGCCGGAGGAGGACGCCGGCGGATATGAGGTGCTGAGAAGGGGCTCCTCCGGACAGGATGTGATTTCCCTGCAGGAAGCGCTGATTGAGCTGGGCTTCCTGACAGGCAGCGCGGACGGGAACTTCGGGGAAACCACGGAAAAGGCAGTCATCGCCTTCCAGAAAAAGAACCAGTATCCGGATACCGGCCTGGTGGATGCCAACCTGCAGGCGTTCCTGTATTCCGGGAAGCCCCTGAACGCGAAGGGGACGGCCACCAAAATCAACACGGCCAGCCCGGTGCCCGGCGCAACCCTGAGGATGAACAACACCGGCACGCCGGTGAGCAACCTGCAGCATCAGCTGAAGGACCTGGGGTACTACAGCGGAGAGATTAACGCCAGATATGATTCAGCCACCAAAAAAGCGGTGGTCGCCTTCCAGAAGAAGAACGGACTGACCGCGGACGGCATCGCCGGCGCGATGACCCGCTCCCTGCTGAACAGCGGAACCGGGCTTGCGGCCGGCGCCACGGCGACGCCCGAGGCGCCCGGGACGGCTTCCGCGACGCCTTCGCCCACGCCTACGCCGGAACCGGAAATACCGAAAACGACGGTGAAACGGGGGTCTTCGGGGAACGACGCGAAAACGGTGCAGAGCCGGCTGAAGGAGCTGGGCTATTACCAGGGAACGGTGGACGGCAAATTCGAGCGGGCCAGCGTGAACGCCCTGAAAAATTTCCAGACGAACAACGGACTGAAGGCGGACGGAATTGCGGGAACCGGCACGTATGAAAAGCTGTTCAGCGAAGCGGCGGTTTCCTACCGGGTTCCGGAAACCGTTACGCCCGGGCCTGCCGAGATTCCGCAGACCACAGCGGCGGCGGAGACTTCCGTATGGAAGACCCTGCGCAGCGGCATGAGCGGAACAGACGTCAAACAGCTGCAGGAAAACCTGATCCAGCTGGGCTACCTGACGGGGAAGGCGGACGGTAATTACGGCGCGAAAACCGTGGAAGCGGTCCGGAATTTCCAGAAGGCCAATAACCTGACGGCAGACGGAACCGCCGGCGCGGAAACCCTGAAGAAAATCTACGGCGGAAACGCGAAAGCGGCGGCCACACCGACACCCGCTGCCAACGCCGGTACCGGCAGCACGGCGGTCAGCGGATCCCTGAAGACGGGCAGCACCGGATCGGCGGTGCAGAGCCTGCAGAACCAGCTGATTGCCCTGGGATACCTGAACGGGAAAGCGGATGGTGTTTTCGGCAGGAAGACGGCGGCTGCGGTCCGGTCTTTCCAGCGGGCCAACAAGCTGACCGCGGACGGCATTGCCGGCAGCAAGACGCTGCAGATGCTGGAAACCAGGAGCGGCAGCGCGGCAACGGCTACGCCGGCCCCGACGACGACGCCTGTACCGACCGCTCCGCCGGTGAGCAGCACCTCCGGCCAGCCCAGTTCCTCCCGGGTGATCTACGCCAACTGGTACACCTCGGTGAAGGATGTATGCAAGCAGTATCCCTACTGCACCATTTATGATTATTCAACGGGAATCTCCTGGCAGATCCACATTTTCTCCGTGGGAGCCCATGCGGATTTTGAACCGGTAACGGCGAACGATACCGCCCGGATGCAGCGGGCTTTCGGCGGGGAAACCACGTGGAATCCGAAGGCGGTGTGGGTGGTATTCCCCAACGGAAGCGTCTATATGGCTTCCACCCATGATACGCCGCACGGGGTTTCCCATATTTCCGACAACAACTTTGCCGGACATTCCTGCCTGCATTTCCCGCGGACGCAGGAGCAGGTGAACTCCATCGGACAGTATGCCACCAGCCACCAGGAAACCATTGACCAGGGCTGGGCGGCTACGCAGAAAATGAATCACTGACGGATGAAGCCATGAAAAAGAGAAGGAAGCAAACGGATGCTTTTCGTCCCGCCCGCAGGGGTTTGTCCCTGCTGGCGGGCTTTGTGCTGCTCCTGGGCGGAATGGCGGGAGCTGAGGAGGAAGTGGATCTGGGGGAACTGCTGGACCTGGCGGAGCTGGATGAGGAGGAGACGGTGGAATTCCTTCCGCCGGACGCGACGCTCCTGGCCCGGGACAAGCAATGGCATACCCCGGCCGAGGGAAGCCCGGTCCGGTGCCACCATGAGGTGTGCTACTGGACCACGCCGATGGGATATACGGACGAGGCGGCCGTCTGGAAAGTGCTGACGCAGCCGGTGACGGTGCTGGACGCGAACCAGCGGCACCAGGTGAAAATCCGGAAGGAGCCGGATAAAAACTGCACGGAGTACACCGGTGAGGTTACCGGAACCAGCCAGGGGGTTCACGTGCTGGAGCGGGGCGAGGAGTGGAGCCTGATCGAGGCTTATTCCTCCTCGACGGAGGGTTCCCGGGTGAAGGTGTACGCTGAAAAATTCCAGGGGTATGTGGAGACCTCCCTCCTGAAGGAAGTGGAGGTGGACCAGACCTACGGCATCGTGATTGACAAGCAGTGGCAGCGGCTGTACGTATACCGGGAAGGAAAGCTGTGGACCACGATGCTGTGCTCCACGGGGTACTACAACCCAAAAAAGGGGACCCGCTGGAACGAGACGCCGGCCGGCGAATTCCTGTGCATCAGCTGGACCGGGGATTTCTACCTGAAGGATGAGGACGGAAACGCCAATATGCTCTGCGAGATGGCGATCCGGATCAACGACGGCATCCTGATTCACGAGGTGCCGCAGATTCCCCGGACGGACGAGGCCGGGAATGTGACCTGGAGCTATACCCGGTGCGAACGGTACCTGGGCGAAAAGGCCAGCCACGGATGCATCCGGGTTCAGCAGAAGAAGACGCCCGAGGGGGTTAACGAGCGCTGGCTGTGGGAGAACCTGAGCAACGGAACCAAAGCCGGACAGAAATTCACCAAGGTGATCATCTGGGATGATGCGGGACGGGAGCTGGACTATCCGGATGACCGGCTGAAGCTGTATTATGATCCCACGTACTATGCAGGATATTATCATTCCAGCATGGACTGCCAGATGGTGAAAAGCCCCGCCAAGGCAGTGGAATTCACCTACGGGGAGCTGGAGGACGGAGAATACGCGGACAAAAAGGCCTGCCCCTACTGCGCGCCGCAGCCCCGGCACTCCGGTATCGACAGCCTGAACGAAAAGAATAACCGATAAGGGAAACGGGATTGTGATTGCTCACAATCCCGTTTTCAGTGAACAGTGGATAGTGTTTAGTGATCAGTGAACAGTGGTCAGTAGGCTTACAGCAGGAGGATATTGGCCCGGCGGCAGGCTTCCTGAACCTCATCCGGCCACATGGAGGCCTGAACCTCGCCCACGTGGGCCTTGCGGAGGAAATAGACGCACATGCGGCTCTGCCCGATACCGCCGCCGATGGTCTGGGGCAGTTCCCCGGCCAGGAGCGACTTCTGGAAGGGCAGGCCGGCCCGATCCTCGCAGCCGCGGATTTTCAGCTGCTTCAGGAGGGTTTCCGGATCCACGCGGATGCCCATGGAGGAAACCTCCAGGGAAATGTCCAGCAGCGGATCATACAGCAGGATATCCCCGTTCAGGGACCAGTCATCATAGTCTGGCGCGCGGCCGTCATGAATCTTTCCGCTGCGGAGAACGCCCCCGACCTGCATCAGGAAGACGGCGCCGTATTCCTTTGCGGCCCTGTATTCACGCTCCTTGGGGGACAGGTCCGGATAGCGGTCCTCCAGCTCCTGGGTGGTGACGAAGGTGATCCGGTCCGGAAGCTCCGGCCGGATATGGGGATAATGGGCGCAGACATACCCTTCGGTTTTCCGCAGGGTCAGGTAGATCCGGCAGACGATGTCCCGGAGGAATTCCTCATTGCGCTCCTCGGGGGACATGATCCGCTCCCAGTCCCACTGGTCTACAAAAATGGAATGGATATTGTCCGTTTCCTCGTCCCGGCGGATTGCGTTCATATCCGTGTACAGGCCTTCACCTTCCAGGAAGCCGTAGGTTTTCAGGGCCTGGCGTTTCCATTTGGCCAGGGAATGAACGATTTCCACCGTCCTTCCGGTCTCCTTCACATCGAAGGAAACCGGGCGTTCGACGCCGTTCAGATTATCATTCAGGCCGGATTCGGGCGTGACCATGATCGGCGCGGAAACACGGGTCAGATTCAGGGCCCGGGCCAGCTCCTGCTCGAAAAAGTCCTTGACCAGCTTGATGGCGATTTCCGTATCCCGAAGATTCAGCACGGGATTGTAGTCCTTTGGGATAATCAGGTTCATTGCTTTTCCCTCCAGTGAAAGGATACTGTATATTACCACCGAACGCGGTATTTTAAAAGTTTTTTTGACAACCTTGACACTTCCGGGAAAACATGCGAAACTGTGCAAAGCGGAGGGGCGGAAGCTTCTTCGCAAGGACTATTTCTGCCCGCAGCAGGGCAGCGCGGGAGGAGCCATGGAAAAGGAAAAATACCTGATGATCGGCCTGGGGAATCCCGGGAATCAATACGCGCACACCCGGCATAACGCCGGATTCGAAGTGGTGGACCTGCTGGAGGGGAAATACGGCGTGAAGCTGCGGAAAAAAATGCTGCAGCCCTGGGCGGAGGCGGAATGGACGGACGGGAAGCGGAAAATCATCCTGTGCAAGCCGCTGACATTTATGAACAGCAGCGGCATTGCCGTGAAAAAGCTGATGGACCGGTACGGCGTTCCCGCAGAACGGGTGCTGGTGATCTATGACGATATTGACCTGCCGCCGGGCAAGGTGCGCATCCGCAAAAGCGGCGGCCCGGGAACCCATAACGGCATGCGCAGCGTGGTCGGGGAGACCGGGACGGACGCCTTTCCCCGGATCCGCGTGGGTACGGGGGACCGTCCCGCCGGGCAGGACCTGGTCAGCTGGGTGCTGGGGCGTCCGGGCGGGGAGGAGAAAGCCCGGATGGAGGAGGCCTTTTCCCTGGCGGCGGAGTGCGCCGCGGAATGGGCGGAAAAGGGAGCGGACGCCGCAATGCGCCTATGCGCAAACAAGGGATGAGCTTATTGCCGGAAACGTCCGGATGCTGATGAATCAGGAAAGGAATCAGACCATTGCTTGAGACACTGAAAATTCCCGGGGAGGAAGAGCTGCTTGCGGGAAAGCCGGGGCAGATAACGGTCCTGACCGGAATGAATCCGACACTGGCGGCCCTGCTGGCCTGCCGGACAGCGGCCGCGGGACGCAGAACCCTGCTGGTGATGGAAAACGACCTGAAGGCCTCCCGGGCGGCGGACGACGCCCGGCAGATCTGCGGAAAGGCGGCCTTCCTGCCCGGCGGGGAAATTGACCTGACCCGGGCAGCCGGCAGCCAGGAAAGCAGCTGGCGGCGGCTTGAGGCGCTGAGCGCAGTCTGCACGGAGGACGTGCGGATTCTCTGCACAGGCGTTGAGGCCATGGCGCAGCGCATGGGCCGGCGGGAATGCTTTGAGGCGATGATCCTTCATTTCCGTCCGGGGGACCGGATCGCCCCGTCGGAGCTGGCACTTCAGCTGTGCCGCATGGGGTATGAACGGGTCGGAATGGTGGAAGGGAAAGGGCAGTTTGCCCTGCGGGGATCCATTCTGGATGTATCCCCGCCGGCCCTGAGCCAGGGAATCCGGATGGAGTTTTTCGATGATGAAATCGACAGCCTCCGGGAGTTTGACTGCATCAGCCAGCGCAGCCTGGACAGCACGGAGGAGCTGACGCTGACGCCGGCCTGCGAAGCGCTGCTGGAGGACGCGGAATATGCAGCCGCTGCGAAGCGGATGCGGGAGGTGCTGCAGGAGGCCGGCGCTGAAACCGTGCCGGAGGAGGAAACCGGCCTGCCGGAGCTGCCGCCGATTCCGGACGATGACGAGGATGACGCGGTGCTGTTCGACCGGCTGGTGACACCGAAGATCCTGGAGGAAAAAGCCCGAAGGGCGGCGGCCTCCGAGACGGAGCGGCGCCGTGCCCGGCTGCTGGAGGACGCGGAGAGCCTGGAGGGCGGCATTCCGTTTCGCCGGATGCGGGCCTGGATGACCGTGCTGACGGAAAAAACGGGAACCGTATGCAGCTGGTTCCGGCCGGAGCTGGTGCTGCTGTGCGAGCCGGACCGGCTGAGGACGAGGACGGAGGAGCGGAACGCGGGCTTTGCAGAGGACCTGACCGCCGCGATCGCCCGAGGGGAAGCGGTGCGTGAGCAGGAAAAGCTGCTGGCGGACTGGGAATGCATCCGGAGGGAAATCTCCGGCGTGCCGGCCGGGGCGCTGACGGAGATGCTGCTGGGACTGGGCGGTATCCGTCCGGACCGGGTGATTGACACGGAAGCCGTCGGGATTCCCGGATACGGCGGGCAGATCCGGCTGCTGAAAAATGACCTGAGCGCATGGCGGGAAGCGGGATACAGGATTTACCTGCTTTCGGGCGGAAGCTCCCGCGGAAAGCGACTGGAGGAGAACCTCCGGGAGCTGGGGGAGACAGCAGTCTTCTCGGAGGAAAAGAGGGAAGCGAAAAGCGGCGAGGCGCTGATCCTGCCCATGACGCTTCGCAGCGGGTTTATCCTGAAAAACATCGGCACCGCGGTGGTGTCGGACGCGGATATCTGGGGTGAGGGATACCGGAAAAGCAAGAGCCGGAAATATGCGGGAGAGCGGATTTCCACCTTCACGGACCTGAAGGAAGGCAACTACGTGGTTCATGAGGACCACGGCGTCGGGATCTACCGGGGCATGACCCGGATCCAGAGCGAGGGAACCTGGCGGGACTACCTGCTGATTCAGTATGACGGGAATGACAAGCTCTATGTCCCCGTGGAACAGCTGGAACGCGTACAGCGGTACATCGGCAATCCCGGGCAGGCGCCGAAGCTGAACCGGCTGGGCGGAGGAGAATGGGCACGGCAGAAGGGCAAGGTCCGGGAGAGCCTGAAAACCCTGGCCTTTGACCTGAAAGCCCTCTATGCGGAACGAAGCCAGGAGACGGGATATGCCTTCGGGCCGGATACCCCCTGGCAGCGGGAGTTTGAGGACGAATTCCCCTGGGAGCTGACGGCGGACCAGGCACAGAGCGTCCGGGAAATCACGGCGGACATGGAGAGCCGGCGGAATATGGACCGGCTGCTGTGCGGAGACGTGGGATACGGAAAAACGGAGGTGAGCCTCCGGGCGGCCTTCAAGGCCATTGCGGAAAACAAGCAGGCGGCGCTGCTGGCGCCGACCACCATCCTGGTGCAGCAGCACTACAACACCGTGGTCAAACGCTTCCGGAACACCGGTGCGCGGGTGGACTACCTGAGCCGGTTCCGCACGCCGAAGGAGCAGAAGGAAATCCTGGCCCGGCTGGCGGCGGGGGATATTGATATCATCATCGGAACCCACCGGCTGCTGGCGAAGGACGTGAAGTTCAAGGACCTGGGACTGCTGATTGTGGACGAGGAGCAGCGCTTCGGCGTGGCCCACAAGGAAGCCATCAAGAATATGAAACGGCAGGTGGATGTGCTGACGCTCAGCGCCACCCCGATACCGCGGACGCTGCACATGAGCATGACCGGGATCCGGGACATGAGCGTGCTGGAAACGCCGCCGGAGGACCGGATTCCGGTGCAGACAACGGTGACCGAATATTCCGATGCCCTGATCCGGGACGCCATCCTGCGGGAGATCGGCCGGGGCGGGCAGGTGTATTTCCTGTACAACCGGGTGCGCAGCATTGAAAAGTTTTACGAGCGCCTGCGGGCGCTGGTGCCGGAGGCGCATATCGGCGTGGCGCACGGGCAGATGCGGGAGCATCAGCTGGAGGATGTCATGATGGACTTCTATGCCGGAAACTATGACGTGCTCCTGTGCACAACGATCATTGAGAACGGCCTGGACGTGCCCGGTGCGAATACCCTGATCGTGTTTGACGCGGACCGGTTCGGCCTCAGCCAGCTGTATCAGCTGCGGGGGCGGGTCGGCAGGAGCAACCGGCAGGCCTATGCCTATTTTACCGTCCGGACGGATAAAATCCTGACGGAGACGGCGCAGCAGCGGCTTTCCGCCATCCGGGAATTCACGGAATTCGGAGCGGGATTCCGCATTGCGATGCGGGACCTGGAGATCCGCGGCGCCGGGAACATCCTCGGCCCGGAGCAGCACGGACACCTGGCCGCAGTGGGCTATGACATGTACTGCCGGCTGATGGAGGAAACGCTGGCGGAGGTGCAGGGCAAGCGGGAAACGCGAACCCTGGAAACCCGGGTGGACCTGCGGGTGGATGCTTTCCTCAGCACGGACTACGTGGCGGAAGAAAAGCAGCGGATGGAAATGTACAAGCGGATTGCCGGGATCGTGACCGACGAGGAGCGGGCGGACGTGACGGACGAACTGATCGACCGGTACGGCACGCTGCCGGCAACGGCGGAAATGCTGCTGGACGTCAGCCAGCTGCGGGCCCTGTGCAACCGGATCGGCGTGAGCGCGGTGAGCCGGGGAAAGGAAGGCCTGGTGATGAAGCTGGACGACCGGTATGTTCCGGACGCGGCCGTATTCCTCCGGGCGATCGCGGAAACCGACGGAAGGCTGTCGCTGACGGCAAAGCAGCCTTTCCGGCTGATCCTGAAATGCAGCGCGGAGAAGGATGCCGGGCTGATGGCGGAGGGGCTCCGGGTGATGCGGAAGCTGACCGCAAGGATCGATACATTGCTGGAAGAGAAGAAAGAGGTCCGGGCATGAGAAAAATCTGGCCCTGGTGCATCGCGGCAGGCGTGTTTGCCGCAGACCGGCTGACCAAGACCCTGTCCGAGGGAATTCCCGCGGAGGGGCAGGCGCTGATTCCGGGAGTGATCGGATTGCGGCGGGCGGAAAACTACGGGATGGCCTTTTCCCTGCTGAGCGGGAAGCCCTGGCTGCTGGGCGTGCTGAGCCTGGTCATCATTGCGGCGGCATTCTTTTTCCTGCGGGGAAAGAAGCTGCATCCCGTGACGACAGCCGGGCTGATGATGATGCTGGGCGGCGCGGCGGGCAATATGGCTGACCGGCTGATTTACGGCGCGGTGCCGGATATGATTGAAGTACTGTTTGTTCAGTTTGCGATTTTCAACTTGGCGGATATCTTTCTGTGCACGGGCTGCGGACTGGTGGTCCTGCGCCTGCTGTTCGGAAAGGAAAACGGAGAATAGGAAAGGAAACGGGATGGAGGAAAAGATTGTCCGGCTGACGAGCGACGGGCGGCGGCTGGATGTGCTGCTGAGCGAGGGCGCCGGGATCAGCAGGAGCCGCGCGGCGGCGCTGATGGAGGAAGGCTGCTGCCTGCTGGCGGGAGAGGTATGCCGGAAAGCGGGAATAAAGCCCCCGCCGGGAAGAGAGGTGGTGCTGACCATTCCAGAACCGAAGGATGCCGCGCCGCAGCCGGAGGATATTCCGCTGGAAATCCTGTATGAGGACGCGGACCTGGCAGTGGTGGTGAAACCCCGGGGAATGGTGGTGCATCCTGCGGCAGGCCACAGCGAAGGCACCCTGGTCAACGCGCTGCTGGGGAACCTGAACGAGCTCAGCGGCATCGGCGGGGAAAAGCGCCCGGGGATTGTTCACCGGCTGGACAAGGATACCAGCGGCGTCATGATGGTGGCCAAAAACGATGAAACGCAGACGGCGCTGAGCCGGATGCTGAAGGACCGGGAGATTGAGAAGCACTATCTGGCCCTGGTGGAAGGCCGCATGAAGGAAAAGGAGGGCGTGATTCAAGCGCCGATCGGCCGGAGCAAAAAAGACCGCAAGAAGATGGCGGTGGATCCGGAAGGCCGGCCGGCCGTGACGGAATGGCGCGTCATCGCGGAGGGCAGGAACTGCAGCCTGCTGGACGTGCATATCCTGACGGGGCGGACCCATCAGATCCGCGTGCATCTGCGGAGCATCGGGCATCCGGTATGCGGGGATCCGCTGTACGGGTATGAACGAGGCGCAAAGGTTCCCTGCCTGATGCTGCATGCCCGCAGCCTGAGCTTCCTGCATCCGGGAACCCATACAAAAATGACCTTTCAGGCGCCCCTGCCCGGGGATTTCCTGAAAGGTCTGAAAATGAACGGAATGGAAACGGACGGGATTCAGAACGTCTGAAGATACTGGTCCAGGGCATCCTCAACGGAGCTCATCGGGGAAATTTCGGGCGGCAGCTCCGCTTTCAGGCGGCAGTTAAGAGGCCGGCGGGGCGCCCCCGGGAGCTCACAGGTCCGCACGGGAACAATCCGGCAGTCAATGCCGGCTTTTTTCATGACCAGCTCCGCAAATTCCGCCCGGGAGAAGAAGCCTTCGTTCCGGGCATGCCAGATGCCGTATTTTTCCGTTACGATCAGGTCGCACAGACCCCGGGCCAGATCCCGGGCCCAGGTGGGCGAGCCAAACTGATCCCCGGCAATCCGGAGGACTTTTTTTTCCTGGGCTGCCCGAAGCAGGGGACGGATGAAATCCTTCCGGCCGGCTCCGTAGACCCAGTTGGAGCGAACGATATAATACCGGGTCATCAGGGAGCGGACCGCATCCTCTCCCTGCACCTTGCTCATGCCGAAAACATTTTTCGGCCCGTAGGGGTCTGAGGGGGCAAAGGGTTCCTCTCCCGTGCCGGGAAAAACCTGCGCGGAGGAGAGATAGAGCATTTTTGCGCCGGCTTTCACCGCCGCGCGCGCGACCGTCAGCGCACCGAAGCCGTTGACCTCCGCGCAGCGCTCCGGCAGGGATTCGGCTTTATCGGAGTCCATATAGCCGGCGCAGTGGAGAATGGCATCCGGCTCATAGTCTTCGACACACCGGCGGACTGAATCGGCATCCGCCGGATCGAATTCCGGTTGATCCACGCCCAGGCAGGGAATGCCGCGCTCCTTCAGAAGGCGGACTGCCTCGTTTCCGGGAAGACCGTTGGATCCGGTGACAAGAATCTTCATAAACGGGAGCCTCCCTTTCCTCGGTGTTCTGTCATCCGACAAATTCGTGGTAAATCGCGTGAATGGTCTGCTCAAAATCGCTGTCGTTGACGCCTACGATGATGGACAGCTCACTGGAGCCCTGGTCAATCATCCGGACATTGATCCGGGCCCGGCTCATGGCGCTGAAGAGGCGGGCGGCGGTGCCGCAGTTATGCACCATGCCGCGGCCGACCGTGGCGATGATGGACAGGTTGTCGCTGACGGAAACGCTTCCGCTTCCCTCCACCAGCTTTTCGATGGCAGCGATGATCTTGGAGCGATGGGGCTCAAAGACCGAGCTTTGCACCACCACGCACATGCTGTCGATACCGGTGGGCATATGCTCGAAGGAAACCCCTTCCTCCTCCAGGATCTGCAGCACCTTGCGGCCAAAGCCGACCTCGCTGTTCATCATGTTCTTTTCAACGCTGATAACACTGTAGCCCTTATGGCCGGCGATGCCCGTGATGGTCGGAACGGTGACCTCGTTGGGCGCGTTCTTGCTGATCATGGTGCCGGGATGATAGGGCTTGTTGGTATTCCGGATATTGGTGGGAATGCCGGCCCGGTGAACGGGGAACATAGCATCCTCATGCAGGACGGAAGCGCCCATGTGGCTGAGCTCCCGGAGCTCTTTATAGGTGATGGAGGAAATTTCCGCGGGGTTTTTGACAATCCGGGGGTCCGCCATCAGGAAGCCGGACACATCGGTCCAGTTCTCATAGACATCCGCGTGAACCGCACGGGCCACCAGTGCCCCGGTGATATCGCTGCCGCCGCGGGAAAAGGTGCAGACTTCGCCGTTTGCCCGGGCGCCGTAGAAGCCGGGAACAACGGTGGATTCCCCGTCCGCCAGCAGCGCGGAAAGCTTTTCCTGCGTTGCCTCGTCATCCAGGACCCCGTCATCGGTGAAGACCACGCCCTCTGCCGCATCCAGGAAACGCCAGCCCAGATAATCTGCCATCAGCAGGCCGCAGAGATATTCCCCGCGGCTGGCGCACCAGGCGCGGCTTTTGCCGTTCGCGATGCCGTCCTCCACCTCCTGCAGCTTTGAGGAGATGTCCACCTTCAGGTGAAGCCCCCGGGCAATGGACTCATACCGCTCCCGGATCCTGGAAAATTCATCCTTAAAGGGTTTGCCGTCGTTTTTCAGCGTATGGCAGAGGTAGAGAAGATCGGTGACCTTCTCATCTTCCGGGGTGCGCCGGCCGGGCGCGCTGGGGATCAGGTAACGGCGGGTCGGCTCCAGTTCGAGAATACTGCGGACCTTGCGGAACTGTTCATCGCTGGCCAGCGAGCTGCCGCCGAATTTGGTTACGATACATTCAAGCACGGGATTCCCTCCATTTATTCCGTGTTCGATGCTTCCATAAAGCACCAACCTATATTTTAAAGCCAGAGGACCTGAATTGTCAAATTATTCCGGGGATTCAGGAATGCCCCAGAGCGCGGGTGAAGGCCAGAACCGTGATGTCCCGGGCTCCGCCCCGGCGGAGCGCTTCGGCGCACCGGCGGGAGGTGGTGCCGGTGGTCAGGACGTCATCCACCAGAAGGACGGGAAAATCAATCCTTTCCGCGGGATGGAAAGCATGCCGGAGGTTGGCCTCCCGGTCCCTTCGCCCCAGGACGGCCTGGGGCCTGTCCCGGGTGTCCAGGCGGACCAGCAGGGCGCGGCAGGAAAGCTGCAGGCGGGCCGCCGCGGCTTCCGCCAGCGTCCGGCCGTGGTCGATGCACCGCTCCCGGCGGCGCGATTCCGGCATGGGCACCCAGGTGACCACCGTATCCGGGGAAAAGGAAAGATGCTCCGGAAGGGGAAGAAGCAGATCCGCCAGCTCATCGGCGATGCATTTTTCCGCGCTGTGCTTCAGGCGGAGCACCAGCTGGCGGGCAACCCCGGTATGGGGACGAAGCGTATAGGCCGGCAGGTCTTCCTCCAGCTCCTCCCGGTCCCAGGCGCTGATCATGCCGTCATAACGGAGGCGCTCCCCGCACACGCGGCAGAGGACGCCGCCCCCGGAGATTTTTCCGCAGGCACGGCAGACTGCCGTTTCCGGGTAGACGGTTTCCAGCAGGAAGGTCCTCATCCGGGGCAGGAAGGAGAAAAAGCCGCCGTAGAGCGCATCTGTTTTCATTCGCCGAAGGCCTCCGTTTCCTGAAGCCGCCGGGCCAGGGTGGTATACCGGCGGGCGATGTGATCGTTTTCCACCATCCGGCGGATGACGTCCTCGCTGCCCACCAGCACCACCAGCTCCCGGGCCCGGGTCATGGCGGTATACAACAGGTTCCGGGTGAGCAGCATCGGCGGTCCGCCGATGACAGGCATGATGACGACCGGAAACTCGCTGCCCTGGGATTTGTGGACGGACAGGCAGTAAGCCGGCTCCAGGGACTCCAGGTCCCCGGATTCATAGACAACCTCCTTTTCCTCATCGAAGAGAACGGTCAGGGAGGAATTATCAGGATCCACCGCTGTGACAAAACCCACATCGCCGTTGAAAACGCCGGCCCCGTCCTCAGCTCCGGCGGCTGTTTTCCGGATCCATTCGATCCGGTAATCATTTTTGGTCTGGATGACTTTGTCCCCCAGCCGGAAAACGGTTTCGCCCCAGGTCAGCTGCGGCTTGGAGGGAGAAGCGGGATTCAGGGCTTCCTGCAGGAGGATATTCAGGGCGTTGACACCGCATTCGCCCTTCCGGGCCGGGGCCAGCACCTGGATATTGCGGACGGAGAGGGCGGCGGCCTTCTCCGCCGGATAGCCCAGATAGGCCGGCAGCCGCCGGGTTGCCAGCGCCAGCACGGACCGGGCGGTATCGGCATAGGTGCCTTTCCGCTCAAAGAAGAAATCCGTATCCTTTTCATTCAGGAGCGGCATTTCCCCCCGGTTGATCAGGTGGGCGTTCATGACGATCCGGCTGGTTTCGCTCTGGCGGTAGATATCCGTCAGCCGGGCGCAGGGAACGACGCCGCTGGACAGGATGTCCCCCAGCACATTGCCGGCGCCGACGCTGGGAAGCTGATCCGCGTCGCCTACCAGGATCAGGCGGGTGCCGGGTTCCACCGCCCGCAGCAGGGAGCGCATCAGCATCAGGTCGATCATGGAAGCCTCGTCGGCAATGATGCAGTCCGCCTCCAGGGGATGATCGGCATTCCGGGCGAAGGCTCCTTCCTCCCCGCCGTATTCCAGCAGGCGATGGATGGTTTTTGCCTCGGCGCCGGTGGCTTCCGTCATGCGCTTGGCCGCCCGGCCGGTAGGGGCGCAGAGCAGCACCTCGTTTTCATCCGAGAGCAGATCCAGAATACAGTTGATAATGGTGGTTTTGCCGGTGCCCGGGCCGCCGGTGATGACAAATACGCCGGTTTCCAGCGCCCGTATGATGGCCTTGCGCTGGTTTTCGGAAAAGCGGATTCCGCGGCGCTTCTCAAAGGAGGAAACTGCGCGGAGGGCTCCGGCAAACCGGTCCGGCCGGATGGCTGACATCAGCTCCCGGATCCGAAGGGCTACCTCCTCCTCCGCCCGGTGGCAGGCGCGGAGATAGATGCGGCGGTCTCCGCTCTCATCCTCCTCGGCAATCAGCGCGGAGGAAAGCAGAAGCGCGGTCAGCGCCCGTTCGCACAGCGGGCGGGGGACCTGCAGCAGGGAGGCGGAGGCAGTGCACAGCTCGCTCTCCGGAAGATATACATGGCCGGCGGAAGCGGAGGCTTCCCGCAGCACATATTTGACGGCGCACCGGATCCGGCTGTCGCTGTCCGGCGCGACGCCCAGAGCGATTCCGATCCGGTCCGCCGTGCGGAAACCGACGCCCTCCAGATCATCGCACAGCCGATAGGGATCCCGGCGGACGATTTCCGCCGTCTGATCCCCGTACAGCCTGCCGATCCGGACCGCCAGCGCGGCGGGAATGCCGTAGGACTGAAGGAAGATCATGGCCTGCCGGGCGCCCTGCTGTTCCTGAAAGCTCGCGGAGATCATTTCCATGCGCTTCCGGCCGATGCCGGGAATTTCCGTCAGCCGTTCCGGATGCCCGGAAAGCACGGTCAGGGTTTCCTCGCCGAAATGGCGCACGATGAGCGCAGCGGTGGAAGGCCCGATGCCGCGGATCAGGCCGCTGCCCAGGTACCGCTCGATGCCGAGAAGCGTGGTGGGCGTCCGGATTTCACAGGAGGCGCATTTGAACTGGCGGCCGTAAGTCCTGTGCTCCGTCCATTCGCCGGTAAAGACGGCCTGCTCTCCGGGGCTCAGCTCCGGCAGGGTGCCGACCACGGTGATTTCATTTCGCCCGGCCCGGACGGTCAGCACCGTCCAGCCGTTTTCCTCATTCCGGAAAACGGTTCCGAGAATCCCGGCCTCCAGCTTTTCCATGGCTGTCCTCCCTGTTGAATCCACTTGCGGAAACTACGGCCATTATGCCATAAATCCGGGCCGGTTTTCAACGGGAGGGGCGCAAAACGGGGATTGTGTTTCCGACGGGGGTTTGATATAATCAGGCGAGCAATGGAAACGGGGAGTGGCGCATATGAATTACATGAGGATACTGCTGATCTATATGGCCTCGGTGATGTCGCTGGCCGTGCAGAGCACCAGTGCGCCCACCGTGACCCCGGAACCGACGCCGACGGCGGTTGTGGCGCAGCAGGAAGCCGAAACGCCGGCGGGGGAGACTGCGGCGCCCGCCGCAACGGAGACTCCTGCCGCTCCGGGGGAAACCCCTGCGCCGGTACCGGAGATCACCCCGAACAGGAACTATCATAACCTGAAAAAGGGCGACAAAGGGAAGGACGTAAAGGCGCTGCAGGAGCGCCTGGTCGAACTGGGCTACCTGCCGGAAGGCTCCGCGGACGGAAGCTACGGCAACCAGACCTATAAAGCCGTGCGCGAATTCCAGTATTACAACGGACTGACCCGGGACGGCATTGCCGGAGACCGGACGCAGACCTATCTGTTTGAAAACCCGGATGTGAACCCGTTCCCGACCGCGACCCCCGCACCGACGGACACGCCGGCGCCGGAAGAGGCCGGATTCCCTGAGGCATCGGCCGCGCCGGAGGAGATCCCGGCAGCAGAGACGGCGCCCGCGCCGGCGGAGGAAGTGACGGAAGCACCGGCGGAGGAACCCACGGAAGAGCCGACAGAGGAACCCATGGAGGAACCTACGGAGGAACCGGCGGAAGAGCCGACAGAGGAACCGGCGGAGGAACCCACGGAGGAACCGGCGCCCACCCCTGAACGGACGGCATCTGCGCCTGTGACCAGCGCGCCGGCAACGGAAGCACCGGTTGCCCGGCCGACGATGTCCGTCGAGGAAATTGATCCTGAGGAACTGCATTTTTCCGAGGCGGCGGGCAGCGTGGCCTACAATGAAACCGGCGCGCCCCTGTCCTGGCTGGCCATGGAGGACGGGGTTCAGATCCTGCGGAAGCCCCGGCTGCAGCAGCTGGAGGAAAAAGTGCGCGTCAGCCTGGATGACCTGGCGGCCTGCCTGGAAGGATGGGTGCTGACGGACGACGGAAACACGGTGGTGCTGGAGGCGGGGGGACATACCCTGGCCCTTCTGAACGAAGAATCGGGCATCGCCGCCACGGTGGATGCCAAGGAGCTGCCGGTTGCGGATTCGGATTTCGATTTCAGCGAAGGCCATTTCATCGACGCGGAATTCCTGGCCGGCGCCCTCGGCGGGAATGCGGCCTGGGTGGAAGAGGAAAATACCCTGATGCTGAAAATTCCGGAAGCGGAATAATCCCGGAAATGGACAATCGGGCAGATCAATCGCCGGATCGTCAATTGAAATCGATATCAGAATCCTGTATGATGTGTCATGCCCTGACGGGCGAAAGCGTATGCGTAAAGGAGGTGCTTTGCCGTGAAATCCGTCATGATTCGTCTGAGCCTGGTGGAAAATGTCAACAAGTTTGTCAATGTTGTGTCGCGCTATCCGTTTGAAATGGATTTGCGTGCCGGGCGCCATGTGGTGGATGCCAAATCGATCCTCGGGATCTTTTCCCTGGACCTGAGCCGTCCCATTACGCTGGACATCTACAGCGATGACTGCGATGGACTTCTGAAGGACATTCGTCCCTTCATGGAAGAGGAATGATGCGGACGCGATCCGCACAATCGGCTGCCGCCTCCCGCGGCAGCTTTTTTCAGGCTGCTTTTTTGGAAAAAGGGCAAACGTTCGGATGATTGGAAATCGAAGAAATTCAGGAAATGACGAACGATGCAGGACAAAAAGCTTTTCAACATTCGGAATTTATGATACAATCATCCTTCGGACCGGGGCTTTTATGGAACGGAAATGAGGAAGCAAGGAGACGATTTTCCATGGATAAAATCCGCAGAAATGAGCGCATGAGCGTGATGATGAAGGTGCTCAGCAGCGCACCGAACCGTATTTTTACCCTGAACAGCTTCTGCGACCTGTTCGGGAGCGCGAAGTCCACCATGAGCGAGGATGTGGATCTGCTCCGGGACGTGTGCAGCGCCTTTGACCTTGGCACGGTGGAGACAGTGACCGGCGCGGCCGGCGGCGTCAGGTACCGGCCGGCCGTCAGCCGCAGGAAGGCCAGGGAAACTATTCAGGAGCTTTGCAGGGAGCTCAGCGGAACCGGGCGGGTCCTGCCCGGCGGATTTCTTTACTACAGCGACATTCTGAGCACGCCGGACATCGTCAACCGGATGGGGGAGATCATCGCTTCAGAATATGCCGGATGCGAGCCGGATTTTGTGCTGACGATGGAAACGAAGGGCATCCCGGTGGCTTTCGCGACGGCCAACGCCCTGGGCATTCCGCTGGTGATTGCCCGGCATTCCTCCAAGGTGTATGAGGGATCCGCGGTGAACATCAACTACGTTTCCGGCAGCGGCTCCATTGAAACCATGAGCCTGAGCCGCAGGGCCGTGCGGGAAAACCAGCGGGCGCTGATCGTGGACGATTTCCTGAGGGGCGGCGGAACGGCTAAGGGCATGGTGGACCTGATGCGCGAATTCAATGTGTCCGTTGCGGGAATGGCTTTTGTGATGGCTACGGTGACGCCGGAGAAAAAGCGGATCAGCGGGGAGAAAAGCCTGATGACGCTTTCCGTGACGGAGGATGAGCCGGCAGAGGCGCTGGTCCGTCCGGCGGACTGGCTCCTGGAGGATTTGCAAAACCGGGGCTGAATATGATAACATAATACGTTGAAGATTTCAGAAAGGGGGAGAGCCTCGGGTGTATCAGATGAACCCGCCGCAGCCGTCCGTGCCGCCGGAGATACCGCAGGAGAAGAAAAGACTGAGCGTGCCGCAGATCATGCTGATCGTGCTGACGCTGGCTTTTGCGGCATGGTACCTGATTACGACGCTGACACCGGAGCCTGCCCGTTTCGCGAAGATTACCGCCGATACCATCGGAACCCGGTACACAGGAGACTGCCTGATTGTGCGGGATGAGGCGCCTTTTGACGCTGAAGGCCTCAGCAGCGTGGAGTACATTGCGGAGGAGGGAACCACGGTATACCGCGGGGCGATGATCTGCAACGTATATTCCTCCGGTTTTTCAACCCGGGAAATGACCACCCTGCAGGAATACCGGGACCAGATCAAGGAATACCAGACCAAGCTGCTGAAATCGGAGATTACAACGGATACCTGGATGGAAAAGCTGGAGTCCGAGGTGATGACCCGCGCCCGCGAAGAGCGCGAAATCATCAGCGGAACCCGGGGGAACATGGCAAACCAGGAGAAGCTGCTTTCCGCGGCCATCCAGGCCCGGCAGAGCTATCTCCGGGAGAAGTATGCGGATGACCAGCGCATGACACGCCTGTATGACGATGAGCAAAGCCAGCTTCAGCGGATCAGCAGCTGGACGAAGCAATACGTGGCCATGAGCGACAAGGCGGTGGTCAGCTTTTATTCCGACGGATATGAATACGGACTGACAACCCAGAACTATGACCAGTTTACCCCGGCGCAGGTACGGGCCATGATCAACGGCCAGAAACCGGAAGGAAATGCCCTGGCCAAGGGAAAAACCACGATTTACCGGATGGTGAAGGACGGCCGGTGGTATGTGCTGATGCTGATTCGCGACAGCGGATGGAATCCGACGGAAGGCGCGGTCTATGACCTGAAGCTGGAGAACTTTACGGATACCACGGTCAGGGCCACCGTCATGAGCTTTACCCGGACGGGGGGCGAACTGGAGGTCTGCCTGAGCGTGAATGACGATGTGATGCCGGTGCTGTATGTGAGAACCTGCACCGGTGTGCTGGGAGATAATGTCACCGGCCTGACGGTGCCGTCCCGGGCGATTTATACCCAGGATAACATGCCCGGCGTAGTCGTGGTGGACGGAGACTACGAATGGTTTATTCCGGTCAATATCCTGGACAGGCGGGACGGAATGGTATTCATTGCCGCCATACAGCAGGGCGTCCTGTTTGAAGGACAGACAGTCCGGCTGTTCTGAAATAAAGGAGTGGGAACCGACATGAGTCTGAGCGATGTGAAAAACAAGCTGCTGCAAAGGTTCTTCCGCGGGGAGGGAGACGCCAGCCGCCGCCCTGACGGGGGGACCAGCTGCTACCGTCCGATCCGGAAAAAGAGCCAGGCGGAAATCCAGGAGCAGGAGGAGCAGCAGCCCTCGATGACTTATATCCATACAGGGTTCACGGGCATGAACCCGCCTGCGGGGGGATACGATACCGGTTTCGGACTGGAAAATTACGGACGGCAGGGCTACGGCCAGCAGAGCTATGGCCAGCAAAGCTACAGCCAGCCGGCCGTATACGGCCAGCCGGGCCCTCTCTCCCAGCCGGATTACGGATATTCCGAAGGCGGCCGGGCCCAGGGCTCCGACTGGCGGAACGCTGCTGAAACGGCTTACGGGAGCGGCAGGATCCGGACGGAAGGCGCCCCTGCCGCGGCGGCGCGGCCGGACCGGGGATGGTTTCCTCCGCAGGAGGAACGGGCGTCCCGCGGCAATATCTCCTATATGCCGGGATATGCACCGGATGCAGGCGCTGCGCCGTTCAACCATGTGGAGCATATTATGATCCTGACCGGGCTGAAAAGCTGCTACGAGGCCATCGAGTGCATGAAGAACGGGGAAACCCTGATCGTGGAGCTGGATGCCATTGCCAACGAGAATGAAAGCATGCGGTGTCAGGATATGCTGGCCGGCGCGGCGTTTACCCTCGGCTGCAGCGTGCGGATTCTCCAGGGAGCCCGGCTGGTGCTGATCGCGCCGGAGGGAGTCAAGATCCTTCCGGAGGAGCAGGCCTCCCGGCCTGAAATGGTCCCGCCGGTTTACGCGGCGCCGGTCCAGGAGGAAGCGCCGCGGCAGCGGGAGCGCCGCAGCGGCCGGAATGCGGATAACTGGAACGCCGCCCGCAGCGGGCAGATGGACGGCTATAATCCCTACACCGGCACCATGCCGGCAGCGGCGGGAGCCTACGGAAACTTCGGCGGATACGGATACTGATGAACGGAGGACGAAAGGAGACAGGGATCATGGGCAAGATTACAGTGGAAGAAATCTCCCGGAAAGAGTTTGCCATTGCAAACAGAGGCTATGACCAGAAGGAAGTGGACGATTTCCTGGATGACATCTGCGACGAGATTGAGCGGATGGAAAATGAAATCATGGATCTTCGCCAGAAGACCACGGCCGTTCGTCCGGAAGCCGGGGATCAGAGCGGTATTTCCGCGGAGAAGGAGGAAAGCTTCCGGGAAGTGCTGGCCATGGCGGTGAAGGTAAAGGAAGAAACGCTGCGCCAGGCGAAGGAGGACGCGGAGGCCATCCGCACCCGGGCGGCCACGGAAGCCTCCGAAAAGCTGGACGGGCTGAGCGAGGAACGGAAAGCGCTGGAGGCGGAAGTGGCGGCGCTGAAGAAAGCCGCAGCCGACTACCGCACCCAGTTTGAAGCGCTGCTGCAGGCACAGCAGGCGGCCCTGGACAAAGCATCTGACCTGTTCTGAACAACGGTCCGGTGCAGCCGGACCGGAAACCGATGCCATATGTTTGGAGGCGTATATTCATGTTTGGACGCCGGCCTGACGGGAGACGGATGAAGGATGTGGATCCCATCGTCCAGATCACACCGTATCTGATGCCGATGCGCTGCGACGCGCAGGTTTTCCTGCAGCATAATCTGGATTATGAAAAAATGTCCCGCTATATCGTCCGGAAGAGCGGAGAGGGCGAGAAGATTACCTTCATGCAGATTCTGGTGGCGGCATATGTCCGGGCGGTCAGCCATCATCCGGAAGTAAACCGCTTTATTTTCAACAAGCAGTATTACTCCCGGAACAACTGCTCCGTCTCCTACGCGGTGCTGAAGGATCCCCAGAATCCGGAAAGCCCCGAAACGACAGTGCGCATTCTTTTCGACCTGACAGATACGATCTTTGATGTCCGGGACCGGATGGACCTGGCAGTGAAAACCACGCGGGCCATGACCGACGGGGATTTTGTGATCCGCCTGGCCAAAGGGGTGCTGAAGATTCCGGGCCTGACCACGCTGATCGTGGCCCTGGCGCGCCTGCTGGACCGGTACGGACTGCTGCCCGGATTCCTGCTGCGGGAGCTGCCTTTCTACAGCGGCCTGTTTGTGACGAATAACGGATCCATCGGCCTGCCGAGCCCCCTGCACCATATCTACAATTTCGGAAACGTGAGCCTGTTTATGGGAATGGGGGGCGTGCAAAAGGAAGCCTTTGCGGAGGCGGACGGCAGAACCCGGATGCGCCGCTGGATGCCCCTGGGAATCACGGCGGACGAACGGGTCTGCTCCGGAGCGCATTACGCGTCTTTCTTTGCTGAAGTGATGCATCTGATTGCCAATCCGGAGGAGCTGGAGGTTCCGCCGGAGCAGGTTTCCTTTGATGAAAATGCTGAATATCACGTGCCCAAGGCAGCAAAAGAGCCGGACTGAGTCCGGCTCTTTTGCTGCCGGGGCTTATACGAAGCTGCCGGGCTGATTGAAGGCGGGAACAAAATCCGGATCCGCCGAATCGCTCTCCTGCAGGAACCCGGGAAGATCCAGCCGGAGCATATGGTCCCGGACCCGGATGTATTCCCGGTCGGTGACCCGGCGGTCCAGTCCGGGGATCCGGACCTGATTGCAGGGAATATACTGGCGCATGAGGCTGACGGGAGTTCCCGGGGGAAGCTCATCCTTCACCCAGGTCAGGAGCTTCATGCTTTCCCCTGTCAGGCCGGGCAGGATCAGATGGCGGATCAGCACGCCCCGGGTAAGGATGCCTTCCCCGTTGTAACGGTTCGGCCCCGCCAGGCGGCACATCTCACGGACGGCGGCGGAGGCCGCGGGGAAATAATCCGCTGCACCGGCGCACAGCTGCGCGGCCCGGGCGGAATAATGCTTGAGATCCGGGAGCCATACATCCACAGCGTCTTCCAGCATCCGGAGGGTGTCACAGGTTTCATACCCGGAGGTATTCCAAACGATGGGAAGAGGCGGCCGCCAGAGCTCCAGCGCCTTGAGTATCTGCGGCACGAACGGCGTTCCCGTAATGAAGGAAATGGACTGCATGCCCAGATCCGTCAGGCGCTTCAGGGCATCGGAAAGCTCCCGGGGAGTAAAGGGCCGGCCGGCGCCGGTATGGGAGATTTCCGCATTCTGACAGTAGGCACAGCGAAGGGTGCAGCCGGAAAAAAAGACGGCCCCGGTGCCGCGGCTGCCGGAAACAGGCGGCTCCTCCCAAAGGTGCGGGGCGATCCGTGCAATCCGCATCTCCTCCCCCAGACCACAGAACCCGGGATGAACCGCGCGGTCGGCGCGGCACTGCCGGGGACACAGCGTACAGATCATGCCAGTCCTCCAGAAAAAGATGATTCATTATAAAGCGCAGGGAACTGAAAAGCAAACCCGGTTGAGAAGATCGGGTTTTTCCGGTATAATACGGAATCGGAACAACCGAATCCTGACGCAAAGGAGAAGAAGCGTTTTGAATGAAGAAGAACGGCTGAACGAGGAAGCCGAACAGCTGAACAGGGAAATTGCACGGCCGCGCCGCCGGCGGAGTGAAATGCACCGGCAGGAAGCCTCCGCCCAGGCGGAGCCTGCCGGAGAAGCGGCGGAGCAAGCCGGAAGCGGGCCGGAGGAGATGCCCGTGCGGACAGCGGACAACCGGATTCCGCCGGAAGCCCGCCGGATGACTGCTTCCCCCTACGGCACGGAGAGCAGCACCATTCCGCGCAGGCCGGGCACGCGTCCCGCGCAGGCTGTCCGCAGGCCGGTGCAGGAGGCGCGCGGGCCCCTGCCGGAGACCCGGCGGATCCGGCCGGAAAGGGAAAGGCCGGAAAGCTATCCGGTCCGGGAGGCGCGGAACGCGGAGGGAACCGATGAGCGGCCCCGCGTTTCCGTCGGATACGCGCCGGGGCGCATGGGCATGAATCCAAGGGCTGCGCAGGAATACGCGCAGGATCCGCTCCGGAACCGGGAGCCCGGGCAGCCTGCCCGGCGGGACCGGGAGCAGGAGCGGGCCATATACGGCCGGAAAATATACGGGCAGGAGACCTACAGCCGGGAGCCCCGCAACCCGGAAAGCATCCGGGCGATTCAGGCCGGCCGGAATCAGGCCCGTCCGTCCGGGGATGGCGGCCGCGGAAGAGTGAAGCGTCATCCTGTGCTGACCGTGACCGCCTGCCTGCTGCTGGTGATCGGCCTGCTGCTGGCAGTGCTGCTGATTCTGCCGAAGGACAATACCCTCCGGACGGGCGCGGAAAACATCGCAAAAACCGTCACGGAGCCGGTGACAAACCTGCTGAACCGGCAGCCGAAGGAAATCAGTGCGTTTACCGTGACCGGCAATGAAAGAACCACGGCGCCGGCGGATGTGATCTTCTCCGTGACGACGGACAACACGGTGAAGGAGCTCCGCCTGGCGGATGAGGACGGAGTACCGGTGGAAGCCGGGCTGACCCAGGTGGAGAACACGGAGAACACCATCTGGACGCTGACGCTGCGCGTCCGGGACGGATACGAAGGCCTGATTCACCTGCAGACCCGCGGGGAAAGCGGGGAATGGCAGGATACGGAGTATTCCGCCGCGCTTGGCATCACCCCGCCGCTGGCGGCTGAAACCGGAACGGAAGGAAGCGTCCCGGCGGAGGAGATGCCTCCGGAGAACGGGGAAAGCACGGAGGCGGCTGAGGACGGCAGCGGAGAGCCGGCCGGCGGGGAAGCCGCGGAAGAAGCGCCCGCGGACCTGACAGAGGAGACACCGGAGGAGGTGCCGGAGGAAGCCGCCGGGGAAGAGGATCAGTACGGCGACGATCTGTGGGGCGTGCCGTGGGGAGGACAGACGGAAGCGCCGGCTGAGGCGGAAGCGGAGGGAACCCCCGCGCCCACGGACACGCCGGAACCTACGCCGGAGCCTACCCCGACTCCTCCGCTGACCGCGCAGGCGGATCCCGGCGCGGATCCGGGGCTGATTACCACCACGGTGGTTTATGACGGATCCAAAAAGCAGAAGGAATATATGCGTCCGGCGAAATCGCTGATCCATATGCCGGCCGGGGAAGACTACACGCTGCAGAAAATCGGCGTGCTGACGTTCCGGGGCGATGCTTTCCGCCAGAACGCGGCGGTGGGCGAAGTGGGTACACCCTCGGAGCTGGTTCAGATCTGGCAGACGGAAGCGGGCAGTTCCCGGGGCGCGAGCCAGACGTTCTACGGATACGAATGGACCGGACAGCCGGCGATCGTAAAGTGGAGCACCCAGGTGCGCGGCAGTTCCAACATTGATGAGGAGAAGCGGACCAAAAAAGCCCTGCGTGAAGTCATCATTGCCGGGGTGGACGGCGTGATCCGCTTTATGGACCTGGAGGACGGCGTGCTGACCCGCAGCGCCATCAACCTGGGCTATCCGATGAAGGGAACGCCCAGCCTGCATCCCGCCGGATATCCCTACATGAACGTGGGACAATACACCCGCAAGATGAAGAACAAAACCGGAACGATCGGCCTGCGGCAGTACAACCTGTACAGCCAGAAGGAGCTGGGACTGATCGACGGGCTGGACGGAAAGCTGCACCGGGGATACAACCGGATCGGCAGCTTCGAGACATCCTCCCTGATCGACCGGACCAGCGATACGATGATTACCCTTGGAACCAACGGACTGCTCTACCTGACGAGCCTGAATTCCGCCTTTGACTATAAGATGGGCACCCTGAGCACCAGCCCTTCCACCATCGTGATGGCATCCAAGGCAAAGGGACAGAAAAAGACCGAGCGGATGGCCGTCGAATCCTCCCATGCCATGTATGACCGGTATGTATTCTACGCGGATATGGGCGGCGTGCTCCGGTGCGTGGATACCAATTATCTGGCGCCTGTGTGGGCCGTGGAAACCGGCGATGCCGTGATGGCGGCCGTTGCGCTGGACCTGAACGAATCGGGGGGACTGGACCTGTACACGGCCAACATGCTGGCCAACCGGTCAAAGGGCAACGCACAGATCCGCCGGTATGACGCCCTGAGCGGCCGGGAAATCTGGACCGTGGAGGTCGGCGTGTCCAAGAACTCCAAAACAAAAGAGGACGTAGGCGTCAAGGCTTCCCCGGTCATCGGCCGGAACGGGCTGAGCGATCTGGTCTTCTTTACGGTGACAGGCCTGAACGAGGAAGGACGGACCACCCTGGGCGTGGCGGAGGACACAAAGGCGGCCCTGGTGGCCCTGGACAAGGAAACCGGCACCCTGCGCTGGGCAAAGGGGCTCACGGATCGCAGCGAATCCTCCCCGGTGGCGGTGTATGACCAGAACGGCAGCGGATGGGTGATTCAGTGCGCGGAGGACGGAACGGTCCTGCTGCTGGACGGAGCCACCGGAGAACAGACTGCAGAGCTGCAGATCGAAGGGAAAATCAAGGCTTCCCCGGCGGTTTACAACGATATTATGGTGATCGGAACCACGGGAAAAGGAACGGAATTTGTGTACGGGATCCAGATCCGGTAAACCTAGAACGCATAAGGAGACCAAAGACATGGCAAAGTATCTGGCGGCACTGGACCAGGGTACCACCAGCTCCCGGACCGTGATTTTCACGGAGGACGGGCAGGTGGTGGCCTCCTTCGGAAAGGAGTTTCCCCAGCATTACCCCAGACCCGGCTGGGTGGAGCATGATCCCAGGGACATCCTGGAAACCCAGATTACCTCCCTGCGGGAGGCGGTGCGCCTGGCGGATATTCATCCGGAGGACATCGCAGCGATCGGCATTACCAACCAGCGGGAGACCACATTCCTGTGGGACCGGAAAACGGGGGAATGCGTCGGGAACGCCATTGTCTGGCAGTGCAGGCGGACCTCCGGAATCGTGGATGAACTGGTGAGGGAAGGCTGCGGGGACATGATCCGGCAGAAGACGGGCCTGGTGCCGGATGCCTATTTTTCCGGCACCAAGCTGAAATGGATGCTGGATTACTACAACCTGCGGGAAAAGGCGGAGCAGGGCGGCCTGTGCTTCGGCACGGCTGACAGCTTCCTGTGCTGGAACCTGCTGGAGGACCGCCCCCATGTGACGGACGCCACCAACGCCGGCAGGACCATGCTGTTTAATCTGCATACGCAGGACTGGGATGAGGATCTGCTGAAGCTGCTGGATATTCCGCGCGCCTGCCTGCCCCGGGTGATCGATACGGCAGGACCGGTCGGCATGCTGGATCCATCGGTGCTGGGATGTAGGATTCCGGTGACCGCCATGGCCGGGGATCAGCATGCCAGCCTGTTCGGCCAGGCCTGCCTGCAGCCGGGGGATGTGAAGAACACCTACGGAACGGGCTGCTTTATGCTGATGAATACCGGGACGGAGCCGGTGATGAGCGGAAACGGCCTGCTGACCACCATGGCCTGGCGGATCGGCGGAAAGCCGGTCTATGCGCTGGAAGGCAGCGTATTCATGGGCGGAGCCACCATCCAGTGGCTTCGGGACGAGCTGAAGATCATCTCCACGGCGGCGGAGAGCGAAGCCCTGGCGCAGTCGGTGAACGGAACAGGCGGCGTGTATCTGGTGCCGGCGTTCACCGGCCTGGGGGCTCCGTGGTGGGATATGTACAGCCGCGGGACGCTGATCGGGATGACCCGCGGAACCGGACGGCCGCAGATTGTGCGGGCGGCGCTGGAGGCGATCGCCTACCAGAGCGCGGATCTGATGGAGGCGATGGTGAAGGACGCGGGACACAGGCCGGAAAGGCTGCAGGTGGACGGCGGCGCCAGCGCCAACGGATTCCTGATGCAGTTCCAGGCGGATATCTGCGGCATTCCCGTGGTGCGGCCGAAGGTGCTGGAGACCACCGCGCTGGGTGCGGCGCTGCTGGCCGGCCTCGGCGCCGGCGTATTCCGGACCCCGGAGGAAACTGCCCGGGCCTGGAAACAGGACCTGGAGTACGCTCCCCGGATGGACGCGGCGACGCGGCTGCTGGAAATGCAGGGATGGCACCGGGCGGTGGAGCGCAGCCTCGGATTTGCGAAAACATAAAAAAGAGCCGCGCGGAGGCGCGGCTCTTCCGGAGCATGCCGGAGGTTACGGCTGCTTTGACTTCAGGGTTTTTACGGAGCCGGCTGCGTAGACGGCCAGGGCCGCCAGCGAAAGCACCACGGTGATCCAGAGAAGCAGCAGGTCGGCGGTCAGGCCGAAGAGAGCGATGCCGCGCGCCTGCAGGCTGGGATGGAAAAAGGAGAGCAGCAGGGAAGCGATAAAGAACACCTGGGCGGTTTTGCCCACGTAATTGCTGTAGACCACCACATCCCGGCTGAGCATGAACAGGCCGCCGGCCATCATCAGGAGTTCCTTGGCCCCGACGACGGCAATGGCGATCCAGGGGAATACGCCGATCAACGCCTGGCAAACCATGGCGGTGACCACCATGACCTTGTCGGCCAGGGGATCGAACAGCTTGCCGAAATCGGTAATCTGATTCAGCTTCCGGGCCAGCATCCCGTCGAACAGATCCGTGATGCTTGCGGCGGCAAAAATGACCAGGGCGGCAATCTTGTTCCGGTCGTGAGGCGTGCTGAAAAACACGATAACGAACACGGGAATCAGCAGCAGCCGGAGGATGGTCAGAACATTCGGAATCGTCCAGACATCGGAGAAGAGTTTGCGGAAGCGGTCTTTCAATACCTTCAGCCTCTTTTCGGAATATATATCGGGGGAATAATTCTTCAACCGGGGAACCAAATCCTTTTTATGACGGAGGAAAACCAATATGGAGCATCTGGTACGGCAGGACGGAAGACAGCCGGAGGAGAAGCGTCCGGTTCGGATTGATACGGATTTTGTGCGGACGGCGTACGGCAGCTGCCTGATCGCCACGGGAAACACCCGGGTGATCTGCACCGCCAGCGTGGAGGAAGCGGTACCGCCCTTTCTGAAGGGAAAAGGACAGGGATGGGTGACGGCGGAATATGCCATGCTGCCTGCATCCACCGCGGAGCGGAAGAAACGGGACGGGATCAAAAAGGACGGCCGGAGCGTGGAGATTCAGCGGCTGATCGGGCGCAGCCTGCGCCAGGCGGTGGACCTGAAGATGCTGGGGGAGCGGACGATTACCCTGGACTGCGACGTGCTGGAGGCGGACGGAGGAACCCGGACCGCATCGATCACGGGCGCCATGGTGGCGCTGACCTGCGCGGTGGACCGGCTGATCCGGGAGAAAAAGCTGCTGGTCAGTCCCATCGTGCACCAGGTGGCCGCGGTCAGCGCCGGAATTGTCGGGGATATTCCCTGCCTGGACCTGTGTTATACCGAGGACAGCGGCGCGCAGGTGGACATGAATTTTGTCATGAATGAGAGCAGGGAGTTTATCGAGCTGCAGGGCACCGGAGAGGGACGCGCTTTCAGCAGCGAAGAGCTGAACACGCTGATGAGCTACGGAATGAAGGGGATCTCGGAGCTGATGCAGGCCCAGCGGGAGGCGCTGGGAGAGCGGGCGAGGCACATTGCCCCCAAGCCGCTGCTGCTGGCGGCCACGGGGAATGAGCATAAGCTGCGGGAGCTGCAGGAAATGTTCCGGGACTACTATACGCTGGCGCCGATGTCCGCTGCCGGATTCTTCGGGCCGATCGATGAAAACGCCTCCACCTTTGCCGGAAATGCGGCCATCAAGGCGGAGGCGGTGTGCGCCGCCACCGGACTGCCGGCAATCGCGGACGACAGCGGACTGTGCGTGGAGGCGCTGGACGGCGAACCGGGCGTGCTGTCCGCCCGGTATGCCGGCGGGCACGGGGACGATGACGCCAACAACGATCTGCTGCTGCGCCGGATGGAAGGCAAGGAGGATCGCCGGGCCTGCTTCAGGTGTGCCCTGGCGCTGAAATTCCCGGGCCGGGAGCCGTACATCGCGGAAGGCAGCTGCCCGGGCGTCATCCTGCATCAACGGCAGGGGACCGGGGGATTCGGATATGATCCGCTTTTCCTGTATGAGCCCATGGGCAAGACCTATGCGGAAATGAACGAGCAGGAAAAGAATGAAATCAGCCATCGGGCCCGGGCGGCCCGGGAGATGGCAAAGATCATGGCGCAAATCAGCGGCGAAAGCAGATAAAATACGGAAACAGTACATTTAGGACGCCGGAAGCCTTGACGGGAAAAGGAAAAAGAGTGTAAAATACCCGGAGAAACTATCTATAGCGGAAAGGGTGGCTGAAGATGCTGCAGGACAACAAAATATGGGTCGGCACCTGCGCCGGCGGTCCTGTGTATCTTTTGCCCTCCATGGCCAACCGGCACGGGCTGATTGCCGGGGCGACCGGCACCGGGAAAACCGTTTCCCTGAAGGTCCTGGCGGAAAGCTTTTCCGACCTGGGCGTGCCGGTCTTCCTCAGCGACATCAAAAGCGATCTGAGCGGGATGGTGAAGCCCGGCGAGGCCGGCGAAGCCCTGGAAAAGCGCCTGGCAGGCTGCGGCGTGCCGGAAGGCGCTTTTACCTATCATGCCTATCCCTCCGTTTTCTGGGATGTGTACGGCGAGGAAGGGCATCCGATCCGCGCCACCGTGGAAAACATGGGATCCCTGCTGCTGAGCCGGATGCTCGGACTGAATGAAACCCAGAGCGGCGTAATGAACATCCTGTTCCGGGTGGCCAGGGAGATCCGGTATCCGCTCATTAACCTGGCGGACCTGAAATACATGCTGGTCTATATCGGCGAGCACGCGAAGGAGTTCACGCTGAAGTACGGGAATGTATCCTCCGCCAGCGTCGGGGCCATCCAGCGGGCTGTGGCCGTGCTGGAGGACCAGGGCGGGGATGCCTTCTTCGGAGAGCCGGCCATTGAGATTGAGGACTGGATCCAGACGGATCCGGTCAGCGAGAAGGGCCGGATCAATATCCTGGCTGCGGACCGGCTGTTCAACAATCCGACGATGTACTCCACCTTCCTGCTGTGGATGCTGACGGAGCTGTACGATTTTCTCCCGGAGCGGGGGGACGCGGATAAGCCCCGGATTGTTTTCTTCTTTGATGAGGCGCACCTGCTGTTCAACAACTGCAGCAAGGCGCTGATGGAAAAGATTGAGCAGGTGGTCCGGCTGATCCGCTCCAAGGGAGTGGGCGTTTATTTCATCACCCAGAGCCCCGCGGATATTCCCATGACCATTCTCGGCCAACTGGGCAACCGGATTCAGCATGCGCTGCGGGCCTATACCCCGCTGGACCAGAAAGCGGTCAAGGTGGCGGCGCAGACCTTCCGGACCAATCCGGCTTTTGATACGGAAGAGGCGATTACGACCCTGAAGACGGGAGAGGCCCTGGTTTCCTTCCTGGATGAGCACGGCGCTCCCGGCGTGGTGGAGCGGGCCACGATTCTTCCGCCGCAAAGCTTCATGGGTGCGATTGACGATGAACTCCGGAACCGGGTGATTGAATCCAGCCCGGTGGCGCGCAAGTATGACATCCGGACGGACACTTCCGATCCGCGGCCGCAGCAGAGCACGGGAATCCCGGCCCAGGCAGCACCGGGCGCGATGCCCCGCTTCCTGCTGGTGAACGGTGTCCTGCGGCAGGTTGTGCCTGTTGAGCAGGCCCGGGAGTATGTCCAATACAATGGCAGTTTGTGGCCGATTCTCTGATCGGAGCGGCCCTTGATGCAGTTACTGTTTCCCCAACGACCCCTCTCGCGGCGCAGGTGAGCACCGTGCAGCTAGACATGGCACAGACATTCAAGGTTTTTGACCCCGCTACGGGACAGTACGTGGAAAAGGTAATCGAAGGCATGACCCAGCCTGCGGAAACGGTTCAGCAGGCGGCGGAAGCTGTGCAGCAGGCCGCTGTCCCTGTGATTGAAACGGTGCAGGAAGCTGTGCAGCCGGTGGTACAGGCGGTGCAGGAAGCCGCGCAGCCGGTGGTGCAGGCCGTTCAGCAGGCGCCCCAGGCGGTGCAGCAGGCCGTGCAGCCGGTGGCGCAGGCAGTACAGCAGGCCGCGCAGCCGGTGGTGCAGGCCGTGCAGCCGGTGGTGCAGGCGGCGCAGCAGGCGGTTCCGACCATTCAGGTGCAGCCCCAGCTTCAGCAGATGCCCGTTCTTGTGCAGGATCCAGCGACCGGCCAGATGGTGCAGCAGATGATGACCGTGCAGTATGATGCCGCGACCGGAACCTATGTGCCTGTCCAGCAGCCCCAGGCGGTCACCGATCCCAAGGTGCTGGCGGAACAGCAGAAGGCGGCTGAAAAGGCGAAGCGGGAAGCGGAGCGCGAAGCCCGTGAAAGGGAAGCGGCTGAGCGCCGGGCCCGGAACGATGAGCTGCGCGAGGAAGCTGCGGAGCGTGCCCGCCGGAACGACTCTGTTGCCGGCCGGGTCAAGAACACCGCGATTTCCACGGCGACCCGCCAGGTGGTTTCCAGCCTGACCAAGAGCCTCACCAAGGCCATCGGCAGCCTGTTCGGCGGAAAGAAATAAGTCTGTTCCATGCCTGCCGCCGGCAGCGGCGGACATGAAAGAAAAAAATTTTAATGGAGGTACAGGTTTATGAAGAAGTTGCTGAAGGAGTTCAAGGAGTTTGCGTTTAAGGGGAACGTGCTGGAGCTGGCTGTGGCCGTGGTTCTCGGCGGCGCGTTCAACAAGGTGGTTTCCTCTGTGGTGGAAATCTTCCTCAATCCCATTCTCGAGCGGCTCAAGTCCCCTGAAACGGGTGCGCTCGGCTTCAAAGGCGCGCTGATTTCGTTTGGTTTCGTCGTGCTGGAGTTCCTGCTCACCGCGCTGGTGCTGTTCGTGATCATCAAGGCTTTCAACAAGGCCAAGGATCTCAAGAAAAAGGAAGAGGCTCCCGCCGCTCCCACCACCAAGAAGTGCCCCTTCTGCCAGAGCGAGATCGATATCAAGGCGACCCGCTGCCCGCACTGCACCAGTGAACTGAAAAAATAAGGAAGGATCAGTGACATGAAAAAGATTCTTGTGGAAACTTCCGCCCGCCATGTCCATGTGACCCAGGCTGATCTGGAAGCGCTGTTCGGCGCCGGCCATGAGCTGACCGTCAAGAGCTGGCTGTCCCAGCCCGGACAGTTTGCCAGCGAGGAGCAGGTGGATGTGGTCGGACCGAAAAACACCCTGAAGCGCGTCCGCATTCTCGGGCCTGTCCGTCCCGCAACCCAGGTGGAGCTGAGCCTGACGGATGCACGCTCCATCGGCGTAACCGCTCCGGTACGGGAGTCCGGGGATATCGCCGGCTCCGGCGCCTGCAAGCTGGTCGGCCCCTGCGGCGAAGTGGAAGTGGCAGAGGGCGTGATCGCCGCCAAGCGCCACATTCATATGACCCCCGCGGATGCTGACGAATACGGCGTGAAGGACAAGGACGTTGTCTCCGTGAAGGTGGAGACCAACGGCCGCGCCCTGACCTTCGGGGACGTGGTGGTCCGCGTAAGTGAGAAATTCTCCCTGGCGATGCATATTGATACCGATGAAAGCAACGCCGCCTGCGCCGTGAACGGCACGATGGGCGAGCTGATCAAGTAATCCGGCCTCATTGGATAACGCTGCGGCAGGCCCCCGGGAAATCCGGGGGCTTTTTGCACGGTAACGGATTTGAAACGGCCGGTACATCATCTTGTGGATCAGGGCGCTGATCAGCCACAAGCGCCTGCTTTTTCCCGGCTGCAGGCGGTTTTTATCAAAGAATTCCTTGACAATGGCAGGCCGCTTGGATATACTAGTGAGGCTGTTCTGTAAATCTTCGGGGCAGCAGGCCCCGGTTGCATGAGAACGATTTGGATGAGGAGTGTTGACCATGTTCCGTACGTATCAGCCCAAAAAGCGTCAGCGCAGCAAGGTGCACGGCTTCCGCGCCCGGATGGCGACCAAGAACGGCCGCCGGGTTCTGGCTGCCCGCCGCCGCCGCGGCCGTAAAGAGCTGACGGTGTAATCCGCGCCAGCTGACTGAACTTTGAGTTGTGGATGAAGCCCGCCCGTTTTCCGAATGGGCGGGCTTTTCCGCTATATGGAGACTCCGCGGACAGCGGAAGAAAGAACAAGCATGGAAAGATGCTATCGGCTGCAAAAAAACCGGGCGTTCCAGTATGTCTACCGCAAGGGACATTCCGCCGCCTGCCGTGACCTGGTCATGCTCACCGCCCCCGGGCGGGAGCTGAAGGTCGGTTTTTCCGTCAGCAAGAAAGTGGGCAAGGCCGTGACCCGCAACAAGGTCAAACGGCGCCTGCGGGAATGCTTCCGGCCCCTTCTGGGGGATGTGAAAACCGGCCTGTACGTGATTGTCGCCAGGCCTTCAGCCGCAGAGGCCGCCTTCGATACGCTGCAGAAGGATGTGCGCTACCTGCTCAGAAAGCACGGAGCGCTGAAAAATCCGCAGACGCAGGAAGGGAACCGCGCCAGATGAAAAGCATTTTTCTGTGGCTGATCCGCTTCTACCGCCGGAATCTGAGCCGCCGGAAAAAGCACCCCACCTGCCGCTATATTCCCACCTGCTCGGAATACGCGGCGGAGGCCATTGAACGTTACGGCGCCCTGAAGGGCGGAAGGCTGGCAGCCTGGCGGCTGCTGCGGTGCAATCCTTTCAGCAAAGGCGGATATGATCCGGTGCCGGAGGATCCGAACACCACATTAAGGAGGGAATAGACCGGAAATGTTTGGATGGATTAATGACGGACTGTACGCAATTCTGAACTGGATTCAGAGCTGGTCCGGTGCCTGGGGAATCGCGATCATTCTCTTTACGATCATGGTTCGTCTGGCACTGACGCCCCTGGACATCAAGAGCCGGGCCAGCATGCGCAAGACCACCAAGCTGCAGCCCCAGCTCCAGGCTCTGCAGAAAAAGTATGCCAACGACAAGGAAAAACTGAATGCCAAGACCGCGGAACTGTACAAGAAAGCGCATGTGAATCCGCTGTCCAGCTGCCTGCCGCTGCTGCTGACCTGGCCGATCCTGATCGCCGTATTTTCAGCCATGCGCACGGTGGCCAATAAGGAGCTGCTGGAGCAGGTGGGACAGATCCTGAACGGACAGCAGCCTGCGATGGAGCAGTTTCTGTGGATCAAGAACCTGTGGATGCCGGATAACCTTTTTTACAGTGCCATGCCCAATGAGAGCACCCTGCGGGTGATCTCCACCGGGGAATGGCAGGCCTGGTTTGCCAGCCTGGGGGACAGCATGCCCGCCCTGCTGAAGGAACTGAACCTGACCGCTGCCAGCTTTGAAGGCAGCAGCCTGGGCACAACGGTGCAGGCTATTATCGATGCGATGAAGACGGTGGATTTCTATGCGGAGGGCATTGCCACCATTCCGGGCTACACCATCCCGCTGGTGAACTGGTCCGTGCCGCATCTGTACAACGGCTTCCTCCTGCTGCCGATCCTGTCGGCGGTCAGTCAGGTGGCTATGACCAAGCTCATGGGCGGGGGAACGCCCCAGCAGCCCGCGGCGGAAGGACAGCCGAATACCGGCAAATTCATGCAATGGTTTTTCCCGCTGTTCTCCCTGTGGATCTGCCTTGGCTACAGCGCCGCTTTCGCCCTGTACTGGGTGGCCGGCAACCTGGTGAGCATGGGTCAGACCTTTGCGATCAATAAGTATCTGGACCGGAAAGAACAAATGGCCGCGCCGGTGGCCGGAGAGGGCAGTGTGAAATAAGATGAGACAGTATGAAGCTTCCGCCAAGACGAAGGAAGAGGCCATTGAGCTGGGTCTGCAGGAGCTTGGCGTTTCCATTGGTGATGTGGATGTGCTGGTGGTGGAGGAAGGCAGCAAGGGACTGTTCGGCGTGTTTGGATCCCGCCCCGTGAAGGTGCGCCTGACCGTGAAGGATTCCGAAGAGGATCCGCTGGGCGATCTGCTGGAGGAAAAGCCCGCCAGGAAAGCGGAAAAGAAGGCGGAGAGGAAGCCGGAGAAGAAACCGGAGGAAAAGAAGGCCGAAAGCAAGCCGGCAGAGAAGAAGCAGGAAGAACGGAAACCTGCTGAAAAAGCTGAAGAGAAAAAGGCTCCCGAAAAGAAACAGGAAAAGAAGGCGGAGAAGAAGCCCTCCGGAAAGAAAGAGGAGGGCGAAGCGCCTGTTCCCGCCGAAAAGGAAGAGGTCCGGACGCTGGAAAAGCCTGAGGTGACCATGATTCCCGCGGAAGCGCTGGACGCGGAAAGCCCCGCAGGAGTGGCCAAAGCATTCCTGGGCGAACTGACCCGGCTGATGGGCGTGGATGTAACGATCGACATGGGAACCGATCCGGAAGGCAACGTGTACGGTTTCATCCAGGGCGATACCCTGGGGATCCTGATCGGCCGCCGGGGTGAAACCCTGGATGCGCTGCAGTACCTGACCAGCCTGAAGGTGAACCGGGGCCGGGAAACCTATACCCGGGTGACGCTGGATACGGAGAATTACCGGGCGAAGCGCGAGGATACGCTGATCCGCCTGGCAAACCGCATGGCGAACCGGGCTCTGCGGACCGGCCGGAAGGTCAGCCTGGAGCCCATGAATCCCTATGAGCGCCGGATTATCCATTTTGCCCTGCAGCAGAATGAAGGCGTGACCACGCATTCCGAGGGGGACGAACCCAACCGGCATGTGGTGATTACCCAAAAAAAATAAATTAATCCTTTCGGAGGAGAAAAAAGATGCTGGATATCAACCTGCTCCGGAACGACCCGGAGAAAGTCCGGGAGAATATCCGGAAAAAATTCCAGGAAGAAAAGCTGCCGCTGGTGGATGAAGTCATCCGGATGGACCGGGAATACCGGGAGGCCCAGCAGCAGGCGGACGGACTGCGCAACAAGCGCAAGACCCTGTCCAAGCAGATCGGCGCCCTGATGCACCAGAACAAAAAGGAGGAGGCGGAAGCCGCGAAAGCGGAAGTCGCCGCCGCCGCGGAGCAGCTGGCATCCCTTGAAGTGAAGGAGGAGCAGCTGAAGGCTGAAATCCGCAAACGGATGCTGGTAATTCCCAATATCATCGACGATTCCGTCCCGATCGGGAAGGATGACAGCGAAAATGTGGAGCTCCAGCGCTTCGGCGAACCGGTTGTGCCGGAATGGGAGATCCCCTACCATGTGGATATCATGGAGCGCCTGCACGGGATTGAGCTGGATCCTGCCCGGGAAACCAGCGGGAACGGCTTCTATTACCTGACAGGAGATATCGCGCGCCTGCACAGCGCCATTCTCAGCTACGCCCGGGACTTCATGATTGACCGGGGCTTCACCTATGTGATCCCGCCCTTCATGATTCACGGAAATGTGGTCAGCGGCGTCATGAGCTTTGCTGAAATGGAAAACATGATGTACAAGATCGAGGGAGAGGATCTCTACCTGATCGGAACCTCTGAGCATTCCATGATCGGCAAATTTATTGACACGATTCTGGATGAGAACCAGCTGCCCCAGACGCTGACCAGCTACAGTCCCTGCTTCCGCAAGGAGGTCGGCGCCCACGGCATCGAGGAACGGGGCGTTTACC